>Ga0067045_1002537_pt1 | contig 83537 bp, 52 predicted proteins | sample TerdegcTABiofilm_FD_59184 | JGI IMG/M metagenome (GOLD analysis project Ga0067045, IMG submission 59184) | Combined Assembly of (Gp0054472, Gp0054536) Wastewater bioreactor microbial communities from Singapore -Terephthalate degrading... | reverse complement strand
CATCAGATACCAACCGGGGAAGTATGGTCTGTTGAAGAAATAATGAGAAGAAAAAAAATAATTGAAGATGAAGGTCTTACATGGTCTGTTGTGGAAAGCGTTCCGGTTCATGAAAACATTAAGAAGAGAAAAGATAATTATCAGAAATTGATCGATAATTATAAAGACACAATTCGAAATATCGGCAAGTGCGGAGTTGATACTATTTGCTATAACTTTATGCCAGTCTTAGATTGGTCAAGAACAGATTTAAAAGTAACCTTCAGAGATGGATCCATTACAACAAAATTCGATGCCACAGTTTTTGCAGCTTTCGATTTATTCATACTAAAAAGAAAAAATGCTGAAAAAGATTATACTCAGGATAAATTTAATGAAGCAAAAAAGTATTTTGAAAAATTGAACGAGGATGAGATTCAAAAATTGATCGATACTGTTTTGCTCGGATTACCGGGTTCTTTAGAAGCTTATTCACTTGAACAATTTAGAAATGCTCTTAGTGAATACAATAGTATTGGCGATAAGGAATTGAGAAATAATTTGTATGGATTTATTAAGGAAATAATTCCAGTTGCAGAGGAATCAGGTGTTCGAATGGCAATTCACCCGGATGATCCACCATTTCCATTATTAGGATTACCAAGAATTGTAAGCACCATTAATGATATAGAAAAGATTCTCGGGACAATAAAATCTGACGCCAACGGGATTACATTATGTACCGGTTCGTTTGGTGCAGGTCATTTTAATGATTGCGTTGAAATTGCAGAACGCTTTGCAGATAAAGTTAATTTTGTTCATTTAAGAAATGTCTGGCGGAATGAAAACGGAGATTTTCTTGAAGAAAATCATCTCGAGGGTGATGTTGATATGTATGGTGTAATTAAAGCATTGTTAACAGAACAAAAGAGAAGAAAGGAATCCGGCAGAAATGATTTTAGAATGCCGATGCGTCCTGATCATGGGCATCTGATGATACCCGACTTGAATCGAGAAGGTATTTATCCGGGTTACTCATTATTCGGAAGAATGAGAGGCTTAGCAGAACTTCGCGGATTAGAACTTGGAATTACCCGATCATTCGATCTATAACGGAATCGCAACTGTTTATTCACTACAAATAAATGGAGTAATATGAATACCTCTTTAAGTAGCAGCGATTCTTCACCCAATTTAAAGATTGGCAATTTTCGTTGGACCATTGTAGCACTTCTATTCTTTGCAACAACTATCAATTATATAGACCGACAAGTGATTGGAATCTTAGCACCAGTTCTTCAAAAAGAGATCGGCTGGAATGATATTGAATATGGTTACATAGTTACAGCATTTACAGCTGCATATGCAATCGGATTAGTGTTAATGGGAAAATTTATTGATGCGATTGGTACTAAAATAGGTTATGCATTTGCATTAACTGCATGGAGTTTTGCCGCGATTGCACATTCATTTGCAAAAACTGTATTTGGATTCGGAGCTGCAAGATTCGCATTGGGATTATTCGAAGCCGGAAATTTTCCCGCAGCAATAAAAACAGTAGCAGAATGGTTTCCTAAAAAAGAGAGAGCATTGGCAACGGGTATCTTCAATGCCGGTTCTAATGTTGGGGCAATTGTAGCTCCACTTGTCGTTCCATGGATAACCTTAACATGGGGATGGTATGAAGCTTTTGTTATTACTGGTTCTATCGGATTAATATGGCTGGTCTTCTGGTTCTGGCTATATGAAAAACCAAATTTGCATAAAAGGTTAAAGAAAGAAGAACTTCATTATATTCAACAGGATCCACCTGACACACAAGTTAAAATACCATGGCGGCAATTACTTAAATACAAAGAAACTTGGGCTTTTGCATTAGGAAAATTTTTAACAGATCCCGCTTGGTGGTTCTATCTTTACTGGATACCAAGTTTCTTGAACAAAAATTATGGAATTACACTTTCTAAAATTGGTCTTCCACTAATTATAATTTATGTCATGGCAGACGTAGGAAGTATTGGCGGAGGATGGTTATCCTCGTATTTTATAAAACGCGGATGGTCAGTAAACAAAGGTAGAAAAGTTACGATGTTAATTTGTGCTCTTCTTGTAACACCTATTGTTTTTGCTTCTATGGCCGGTGATGTATGGATTGCTGTTGCACTTCTAAGCTTGGCAACCGCAGCTCATCAAGGATGGTCGGCAAATTTATTTACGACTGTTTCCGATGTATTCCCAAGAAAAGTAATTGGTTCTGTTGTTGGATTAGGTGGAATGTTTGGTGCTATTGGCGGAATGCTGGTTGCAACAGCAACCGGATTTGTATTAGAAATAACAAAAAGTTATTTCATTCCTTTTGTTGTTGCCGGAGGTTTGTATTTAATTGCTCTCCTTATAATAAACCTTCTTATTCCTAACATTAAAGAAATTGAGATTAAGTAATCTTTTCAAAATGCTGCATCTCCAATAATTGAGATGCAGCAACTCTTCTCTATAATTTTTGTTTTACTTCACAGGTTCAAAAGCACCAATAAATTGTTTCGATTTCATGTTCAACATCTTAGCAATGTTTTGTGGTATTTTGTCAGCGGAATAACTATCGGGAAATGATTGCATCAATTGATAATTTCCTAATTGATAACCTTTGAATAATGGTCCGGTATAATTCTGATATAGTTTGCTGTTATTTGAAAATGCCGGATACAATTTATTCAGCTCCTGTGGTGAGTTTAACATGGTTCTGCAATTTTCATTTTGGAATGGACTCCATAGAATTGCCGGATAATTCGGAGCGCCGAAATCTTTAACAAAGTAATTATAATCGATTTCTTTCAATTGCGAATTAGTAACTTTGTCGCAGAGTATGGCCGGTTGCCAGACATAGAGCAGCAGTCTATCAAAATTTTTATCGCCATATAATAGATTGTTTACAAATACATGTCCGTCGCGTTTATCTACCTCCGGACCTGTACTCGGATGCCATCCGAAATGATCACCGGCAGCGCTTCTTGCATTCCGTGCAATACATGCAGTACTGTTTATAAAAGTGTTATTGTAAATGAGTGCATTGGAACTGTTTAATATCCAGATACCATGATCACAATTCACAAAAACATTTCCAGCACAAATTGTACCTTTAGAAATTTCAAAGAAGAAACCATTATCGCTTGGCCAGGGTTGTTCAATTGAAAAAGCTCCTTTATTATTCCCCACACCTTCAACCCAGTTATTAATAAATACACCATCAACATTTCCAACATCATACCAGATTCCATTTGAGAAAGGAAGATCTATAACCAGGTTGTCATTACATGTTACTCGGTAACACTGATTGAATATTTTTACAGCTGCCGGATAATAACCGGTAATTCTCTCAATATTATTTCGTGTAAAAATATTTTTCTTCAGTAGAACATCTGAAGAGCTTAGAATATAAATTCCTTCGGTGCTGGTGTCGCTAATTTTACAGTTACGAAAAACCATTTTATCGCCTCTGAAATAACCGGCAACACGAGAGCAAAAACTTATTGTACAGTTTTCTAAAACTGTTCCAACAACTTCTTTACCATGATTTTTTTCATCGGAAATTCCTTCGGGATCTGTCCCTTCAATTTCAAGTGCACGGTAAGCATACTGAGTAAAGGTAATTCCTTTTATAATAGGACCGATTTTATCAGACACTTTTCCATGAACATCTTTAGTAGTTCTGATTAGTGCTCCATCAAAGGCGGTAATTTCTATTAAACGATTTGCGGGATTAATACCTATATAAACCGTTCCACTTTCATAATCAATATAAAATGAATTTTCATCCACCTCGCCTTCCCAGCCAGCTGATTGTAAGAATTTTCCATCAACAAAAACCATATCATTATTAAATCGATGAAGTGGTGTTAACTTACCTTCTCTATTTCGTCTCCACCAGTCTGCCGGTTTTGATGGAAAGAGACGTTCCCATTTTGTAGTCCACAAACCATTTCCAAGGTCATCCCATTTATCCGCTACAAAAGTTCCCTTTAGTATCGGTTGTTCATCTGCATATGGTTGAATTGTTATTCCCTGATTTAACATGAGATTGCCGGTTCTATAAATTCCTCCGCGCAAAATTATTGCATCACCGGTTTTCACTTTTGCAATAGCTTCTTCAATTGTTGTTGGTGAATTAATTGATTCGCCGGAATTTTTTTGTAATCCATCAGGAGTAACAAAATAAATTTTACCCGAAACTTTTGGCAATTCATATTTTTGATGAACTGGTCCATACGGTCCACCTGAGGGTTGCGACATCAATAGTATTGGCATAAATAACAATAAAATGAGGGAATTAAATTTCTTTTGGCATTTAAGGGAATTATTAATCCTAAACAGCAGATTATGAGATTTGGTAACGTGCATAAAAAATATTGATTTCATTTTATCACCTAAATTTTACTTAAATAATTCTTCTATGCAATAATATGTAGAATTTTTTTATTAAGTTGAAACATCCTCGATGGTTCGTATTTTCCATTCAAAGATTTTCGAGATGCTACTTATGAAAATATTTTGTGTAAATATTTGCTTGATATGAAATTTAACTTACTTAAGATAAAGATATTGTTCTTTATGTAAAAAATCAGGAACAATTATTTAAGCAGACTATTGATCACTAAAAGTAATTTAGTAAATTCATCGAAAAAGTGTTTTCCTTCTATAGAATAATTTATAGTTTAACTGTCGAAATAATTTAAATCTATTGCTGAAAAATAACCGGAGAAACTGCAAAATGAATTTTAAGTCAGTCCTTATCATTTTACTAATTACATCTTTTGTTAATAATGGAATTTGTAAGGAACAAGAAAAATCCTTTTCGTCCAACAAGTGGGTTGGCACCTGGAGTACAGCACCTCAATTAGTTGAACCGGCTAATAATCCCCCGTCACCTGGTTTAAGTAATAATACGCTCAGACAAATAGTTCGTGTTTCGATTGGTGGTGATACTCTGCGAATCAAATTATCTAATGAGTTCAGCAATAGTTCTGTAAAAATCAATTCGGTTCATCTTGCTATTTCTAAAGGGAATGGAATAATTGATATTGCCACAGACAAGAAAATTTTATTCAATGGTCTTGAAGAAACTACAATTGAAAGAGGCAAAGCTGTTATGTCCGACCCATTTCAATTTTCATTACCACCATTAACAGATGTTGCAATCACAATTTATTTTGGAGAAACATCGCCGGATGTTACGGGACATCCCGGCTCGAGAACTACCTCCTACATTCTAACTGGAAATAATGTATCCAAAGAAGATTTCTCTAACGCGGTAAAGACAGATCACTGGTATGTAATAAATACAATTGAGGTTTTATCGCCAGAGTCTGCTTATGCCGTAGCTATCCTCGGAAACTCTATAACAGACGGACGTGGTTCGGGTACTAATAAACAAAATCGCTGGCCTGATGAACTTGCAAAACGACTTCAGAGTAATATAAATACAAAACAAGTTGCAGTTCTTAACGAAGGAATTGGCGGTAATTGCGTTTTGAAAGCATGTCTCGGTCCTTCTGCATTAAGCCGTTTTGAACGTGACGTTCTTAATCAGAATGGTGTTAAATGGTTGATCATTCTTGAAGGAATAAATGATATTGGCGGTGCATCAGGTTCGCAAGGTTCTGCAAAAGTTGCACAGGATCTAATTGCTGCATACCAAGAGATGATTGATAAAGCACATGCAAAAGGTATTATTGTTTATGGAGCAACATTATTACCATTTGGCGGTTCATCTTACGATTCTCCGGATCATCAAAATGCATGGCGAACTGTTAATGATTGGATAAAAAATAGCGGACGATTTGATGGAGTGATTGATTTTGCTACTGCTTTATGCGATCCGGCAAACCCTACAAGGTTATTGCCCTTTGCAGATACAGGAGATCATCTTCACCCTAATGAAACAGGACACCGAATGATGGCCGAAGCCGTTGACCTTACTTTATTTGGTGCGGACTTAAATACCGGCTTCAATGAGAGAGAAACTGATATGATAGATCGTTTTTCATTATCTCAGAATTATCCGAACCCTTTTAATCCATCAACAAAAATTTTGTACAATTTAACGAAGGAAAGTTTTGTTACTATTAAGATATTTGACGCTCTGGGAAATGAGATTACCAAATTAGTAAATGAATACAAATCTCCCGGAAACTACCAGATTAATTTTAATGCTTCTAATCTTCCATCCGGAACATATTATTATAAGTTGATAGCAGGTAATATTACTGAAGTTAGAAAGATGATTTTGATTAAATGAATTTTCTTATAATAAAGAACAAATAAATACTTGAGCAAAATATTCAGGGACTGCCATAACTCAGCAATTGAAGCAATTCTTGATATTTTATAAATAAATTCTTATTCTAGTTAAGAATAATTCCTATTTAATAATAATTATCTATTTTATTCCTAAATGAAATTAATTGCCAAGAAAATCTATAACTTAAAGGAGAACAAATATGAAGGAACAAAGTAAGTGTCCGGTAACCGGAAGAACTTCCGTTGGAAGAGGCACTTCGAACAAAGAATGGTGGCCTAATCAGCTTAATCTTGGAATTTTGCATCAGCACAATCCTGTTTCCAATCCGATGGATCCTAATTTCAAATATGCAGAGGAATTCAAGAAACTTGATTATGCAGCAATTAAAAGAGACCTGTATAAACTAATGACTGATTCACAGGATTGGTGGCCGGCTGATTGGGGTCATTATGGCGGATTATTTATTAGAATGGCCTGGCATAGTGCCGGTACATACCGTACTGCGGATGGACGTGGCGGCGGCGGAACAGGTAATCAACGTTTTGCACCTGTAAATAGCTGGCCGGATAATGGTAATTTAGATAAAGCACGCAGACTGCTATGGCCTATCAAACAGAAATATGGTAATAAAATTTCCTGGGCAGATTTAATGATACTTGCGGGTAATTGCGCATTAGAATCGATGGGTTTTAAGACATTTGGTTTTGGTGGCGGACGAGAAGATATTTGGCAGCCGGAAGAAGATATTTACTGGGGTGCCGAAAAAGAATGGCTTGCTACAAGCGATAAACCGAATAGCCGTTATTCTGGAGAACGCGATCTTGAAAATCCGTTAGCTGCTGTTCAAATGGGATTGATTTATGTTAACCCGGAAGGACCGGATGGAAATCCCGATCCCGTTGCATCAGGTAAAGATGTTAGAGAAACATTTGCGCGTATGGCAATGAACGACGAAGAAACCGTTGCACTTGTTGCCGGTGGACATACATTCGGAAAAGCACATGGTGCTGGAGATCCAAAATTAGTAGGACCAGAACCTGAAGCAGCTCCAATCGAAGAACAGGGACTTGGATGGATTAACAAATTTGGAACCGGAAAAGGTGTGCATACAACTACAAGCGGCATTGAAGGTGCATGGAAACCCAATCCTACAAAATGGGATATGGGTTACTTCGATATGCTTTTCGGTTATGAGTGGGAATTAGTTAAAAGTCCAGCCGGTGCATGGCAGTGGTTAGCTAAAGATGTTAAGGAAGAACACATGATTCCTGATGCTCACGACCCTTCTAAGAAACACAGACCAATGATGACTACTGCTGACTTATCACTCCGTTTCGATCCAATATATGAACCGATCTCGCGTAGATTCCACAAGGATCCAGAAGCATTTGCAGATGCATTTGCAAGAGCTTGGTTCAAATTAACACACAGGGATATGGGACCAAAAGCACGTTATCTCGGTCCGGAAGTTCCAAAGGAAGATTTAATCTGGCAAGATCCGGTTCCTGCAGTTGATCATCCATTAGTCGATTCAAAAGATATTTCTGAACTTAAGACTAAGTTATTAGAATCAGGACTTTCAATTTCCGAACTCGTTTTAACAGCATGGGCTTCAGCATCAACATTCCGCGGATCCGACAAACGAGGGGGTGCTAATGGTGCACGTATTCGCTTAGCTCCTCAAAAAGATTGGGAAGCTAATCAGCCGGATCAACTTGCTAAAGTACTTGGTATTTTAGAAAATATTCAAAAAGCATTTAATGGTGCACAGAAAAATGGTAAAAAAGTTTCGATGGCTGACTTAATTGTTCTTGGTGGCTGTGCAGCAATTGAATCAGCCGCAAAAGCAGCCGGTTATAATATTGAAGTACCTTTTACACCGGGTAGAACAGATGCTTTACAGGAGATGACCGATGTTGAATCTTTCGAAGTACTTGAACCTCTTGCAGATGGTTTCCGCAATTATCAAAAAAAGAAATATTCTATATCTTCCGAAGAATTACTTATTGATAAAGCACAGCTGCTAAAGTTAAGTGCACCGGAAATGACGGTCCTTGTCGGTGGTTTACGTGTACTTGGTGCTAATGTTGGTCAATCTAAACATGGTGTGTTTACAAAACATGTAGGGAAGTTAACAAATGACTTTTTTGTTAATCTGCTTGATATGGGAACTGTATGGAAACCAACATCTGATGCTGGAGATACTTTTGAAGGTAGAGATCGCAAGTCGGGTGAGCTTAAATGGACAGCAACAAGAGTAGATTTAGTTTTCGGTTCAAATTCTCAATTGCGTGCTCTTGCGGAAGTCTATGCGCAGGAAGATAACAAAGAAAAATTTGTTAAGGATTTTATTTCGGCATGGAATAAAGTAATGAACCTTGACAGATTCGACATTGCATAAATAAATCGAAGCAATTTGAGATTATATTCAATGAATAAAAGGAATCCCGATCATAGATCGGGATTTTTTTTTAATTATTGCATTGCAAAATTGCTACTGTAATTCTATTAATTTATATAACGTTAATCATCCAAAAGACTACTTAGCATTATTGAAAACAGTTGTGATCATATCTTTTGTATAAAGAGATTCCGCGCGCCACATTTTAGCAATGATTAATAATTTTTCTACAAGCATAGGGATATCTTCTTCTGGAATATTTCCTTCATTTAGTGTTACTGGTGTTCCTATTTTTTTATACCATTTTATTAATGATTCAATTCCGGCATCAGCGCCATCTACATTAAAAACTTTTTTTGCAAATCTTTCGAATCTTTCCGGGATATTATTTTTTTGCCATTTCATCCAGGCCGGAACTACAATTGATAATCCCGCACCATGTGGAATGTTATATTCCGCAGATAAAGTATGTTCAATAAAGTGAGTATCGAACCTGTTGTTTTCCACTCCGCAAAATGTAGTAAAGTTCAAAGCTTGAGTTGCAGCCCAGGCAAATTCACCCCGCGCATCATAGTTGATTGAATCAATTAAAAGAATTTCTGTTGTTCGGATTACGGTTGTTAAAATGTTCTCTATATATCCGGCAATGTATTCAGGCAAATATGATGCTGAAAAATACATGTCCAGACTATGAGCAAAAATATCAGCTGCCGAATAAGCTAAATATTCCTTAGTAACAGTTGCTTGTAATTCCGGATTTATAATTGAAAGAGTTGGATAGGTAGCCGGACCGCCAAAACTGAATTTCTCTTTTGTTATTTCGTTTGTAACGACTGCATAATTATTCATTTCACTCCCTGTTGCTGCGAGTGTCATAATGTCAAATATTTTTAATGCTTGGGTAGGAACAGCTTTGAATGTAAAGAAATCCCAAACATCGCCATCATACTTTGCACCAGCTGCAATTGCTTTAACGGAATCTAAAACCGATCCGCCTCCGACTGCAAGAACTGCTTCTATCCCTTTTGTTTTTGATATTTCAATCCCCTCATAAACTTTACTTAAAACCGGATTACTCTGCACACCACCTAATTCTTCAAATGTTATTGCGCTTCTTTTTAATGCGCTCGTAACTTTTTCAAATAATCCGTTTTTCTTAATTCGCTCCGAACCATAAACTACTAATACATTTGAAATGCCATATTCGGAAATATATTTGCCGATATTTTCCTCTTTCCCCTTACCGAATTCAATTCTTGTTGGATTATAGTATGTGAAATTTTTCATTTTTATTCCTCTGTCCTTAATTTTTTGTTAACATTTATTAGTTAAAAATAGGAATGTTGCAGTCAATAAAACACATCCCGTAAGCAGAATGGCAATATATTTTTTACCAAAAGGAAAAGGATTTTTTATCAATTCAATAAACTGTTGCGGAAGCAAAAATAGTTTTTAGTTTCAACAAATAAATGATCATAACTGAATGACAGCAATTTAATAGCATTCGGATAATTTCGGGATGAGATAATTTATTATTGGTGGTGAAAAAAATTTCCACAGCACTTTTTATATTTCTTACCACTTCCACAAGGACAGTCGGCATTCCTTCCAATATTAAATGAAGGAAATCCCTTCTCTTTTTCAACAGCCCATTGTATTACAGAAACTGCCGATCTGTGATTTCTAATTTCGTTAGCCATATAACGCATATATGGTGCAACATAATTAAAGAACTTCTTATATCCGGCACAGAGATAATTCAATCCATCTTCACCATCAGGAGTTTTGATGAAGCGGTGTTTAGGGCATTCTCCATTGCAAGCAAATTTTACTTCACACTCCAGACAATATTTAGGTAGTGCTTCCTTCTTATTGTATCCGAACTGATGCTGATCCGGTAAATCAACAAGAGATGACAAGCCATTCTCAATAATATTACCGAGTTTGTTTTCCGGATAAACGTAATGATCGCATGAATACAAATCTCCATTATGTTCAATAGCCATTGCGGTTCCGCAAGTTTCTCTAAATACACACAAACTTTGTGGGCGTCCGTACCAGCTTTCAAGAGAAACCTCAAACATCTGAACAAATATGTTCCCAACATCATTCTTCAACCACTCGTTAAAAATCGCTATTAAAAATTCTCCGTACTGATCCGCTTCAACCGACCATTCAGATACTTCAGCTCTGCCTGAATAATCCGGAGATACAAGATCAAGATTAGTCTGCAATTTTGATTCGGCTTTTCTTTCTACAATTGGAATATACTGATGAAATGTGCTGCCAATTTCTTTAAGGAATTTATAGACTTCCAGAGGTTTAAAAGAATTTACTCTATTAACACATGTAAGTGTATTGAATTCAACATCATGTTTTTTTAGAAGTTCAAGTCCTTTCATTACTTTGGTAAAGCTTGGTTGATTACCTTTAAATACTCTATAATGATCATGAAGATCTTCGGGTCCATCAATGGATAAACCAACCAGAAAATTGTTTGCTTTTAGAAACCCACACCATTCTTCATTCAGCAGAACTCCATTTGTCTGGAAGGAATTATTTATAGTTTTTCCTTCGGAGTACTTCTTTTGAAACTCAACTGCTTTTTTGAAGAACTCCACTCCAAGAAGAGTCGGCTCTCCCCCTTGCCAGGTAAAATTAATTTGTGGAACCGATTGGGTTTGAATATATTGTCTCACAAAATGTTCGAGAATTTCATCACTCATCTTCCAATCTTTTTTGCCGGGATAAAGATTTTCCTTTTCTAAATAAAAACAATATGAACAATCCATATTACATATAGGACCTATCGGTTTGGCAATTACATGAAAAGCATCGGAAAATTTCATTACTTCCCTTAAGAATATTTTTCTGAAAGTTCTGTACACAAATCAATTGCAAACATTATTTTGTCATCAGGCACATCGTATTCAATATCCGGCAACCCAACATCACAAGGAGCGAGATTAGCAGCAATATATTCAAAATCTTTTCTTATTTCCTTATAAGTTTTATTCTTAAGATCAATTGATTTATAGAGACAATTTCTCCTAGCAAAAGGAAAAACATCCTTCACCTTTTTTAAATCCGATTCTATTCCCATATCAATATAAGCGACATTTGGAATTCTGGAATAGAGATCAATGTATGGAGTAACGGTCCACGCACAATTGTGGATTCCGATAACAGAAAATTCTTTTGCTATTTTATCATCATAATGGAGTAAGTGAGTTTCGTATAAATCCGGACCGACCATATTAACCGTGCAATTAGCAATTGTTGCAAAGTTATAAATGGTCCCATACTCTTTCTGTTTTGCGTAAAGTAATTTTACACCTTGCAAGTACGTATCCGAAATTACTGTTAGAAGTTTATTAACAATTTCCTGATTATCAATCAGATCCAAAAAAATAGATTCCCCGCGCAATCTGAAAGCCGTATTTAGATTTCCTTGCCAGTTTAAATAACCTCTCACACTTCCTGTTAATTTATATATCCGGTCAATCTGGTTTAAAACATTCATGAAAAATTTATTATGGACAAGATCAGGTACTGTAAGCTTAATTATCTCCTCATCTGTTAAAGGAGTATTATCGGGCACTGGCCATTTGTCCGAATAGTATTGAAGCGGTCTTCCGAATATCGAATCAACGATTCCGATTCCGTAAATACCTGTAAGTAAGTCGAATGGTTCGTTATTCAGAACACCACCAATGTTATAACCGGGGAAATGTTTCTTAATTTCATTACGCATAGTCTCGTGTGATTTCATTCTGAATTCAACATTAGTGTGCCACTTTTCTGAAAAATCGATAGCGTAATATTTATGAAACCATGAGGGATTGAATCCAACTTCCGGACGTAAGTAAGCTTCACTACCATCGGCAGGAGTTCTGATTGGCGGAGCGCCAAGAGCTATATAATATTTTAATTGTTCCACTTCTACTCGATGTTTAGTGAATTACTTAATTCAATTGCCCTGTTAATTAATTCATCTGCAATTCTTTCATGGTACTGATCGAATGGAAGGATTGGTTCTCTAACTCTAGAAGTAGAAAATAATCCTTGTCGGTTTACAAGTCGTTTATTAAAGTGGATTGAGATATCAAGATGTTGATGTGAAAAAGAAATTATAGGAAGAAATATTTCAAAAACGGTTTTTGCTTCTTCTCGTTTGCCGATTCGATGTAACTGAAATATTTTGTTATAAACATCGTGCAAGATCGTCGGCATGAACGCATCCACTCTTCTATCCAGTGCTTCAATCATTTGGGTACCTGCCCATCCGCCGGACAGGTGAAGTTTTCCTTCAGTAATTTTTCGAACTTCAGAATATTTAACGCCGGCTGGAACAACCTCTATTTTCAAACACTTGAATTTTTCAACATGATCGAAAAGCTTTTTGATAATGTGAACTGGAATTCCGTACCCATGGAAGTCCCAATCCTGAAGCATCATAAAACCGGAAATGTTTATTGCTACTTCAGATACATTATTAACAAAACTATCTTCATCATCGAAAGGAATATTAATTAAGATTCCGTCACAACCAAGATTGGACAATTCGTTTGCAAGGAGGACTCTGTCGTTCTGATTCTGGGAAGATACACTTGCAATGACCGGGACTTTTCTATCAACTTGATTTACTACTGTCTCCACTATTAATAATTTTTCCTCTAGTGATAGCTTATTAACTTCTGCTGCCATACCTAATACTAAAAATCCGACCACATCACATTTAAGCGAATGATCAACATATCTTCTTAAAGAATCCGAATCGATTTTATTATCATTTGTAAAAGGTGTATTGACAACACCTATTATGCCGTTCATCCAATTCAATTTTACCTTTTCCTTTTATTACCAGGGCATCATTCTCTTTGTGTATTTTCTACCAATCTCTGCCGATTCCTGTTTACCTCCGGCTAGAATTCTCACACCCTTTTCAATCTGTTTAATCACATTATCGGGCAATACATTATCAAGGAATGAGAGTCCGTTCTTTTTACATTCTGCAAGAACCTTATCACCCGCAGCTACAACTTCTTTGGGAAGTGGAGGATCTGCGCGTCCTTCAAGATAGTTATATGAAAATCCCATATCACGCGGACCATGTTCCGCGAATGCAATTCCCGGAACTTTCAAAGTCTTTGCAACATTTTTAAGAGCTTCACGGTCTTCAATTTTAACTCCGAGCATTATTTCGCCATCAGGATTAAGAGGCCACACATCGGCTTTCTTAAGATATGTCTGCTCATCAACACCCCAGACCCATGCAGCCCACTGGAAACTTCCCCATCCTCTCAATCCATCTCCTATTTTATTTTCACCTATTTCATTGAAAGGATAACGAAGTGATTGTACAAAAATTCTAACTGATTCCGGATCTCGGGCACGACAAAGATGAACACCATGCGCCCCTTGCGCTAATGCTTGTTGAGCCATCCACATATTGGCCTTTGTCGTTTGAGGATCAAGTCCAAGTGCCGGTAAAACAACAATTACGGTTGGAGTTCTATGTCCGCTTGGTGTTGGTCCCCCGTCAACAAGTCCTCTCATGAACTCACGTAAAAGTGTGAAATCGAGAGGTGCATGTTCCATGTTATAAGTGATGTAATCTGCCCATGTCTTAGCAAGTTTTTTCCCTTCCTCATAACCTCCGTATGCATTTATGTAATAGATCGGCTGATTATCAGCTAATAGTTCGATCGATTTATTAATCCGTTTCGGTTTATAATCCGAATCCTGTGCAAGAGAGAATTGATTAGTTGAAACAATAATCAGAAATAACAAAAAATATTTTACTGTTCTCATTATTTTGCTCCTTTCGATATTGGTTTGTATTCGAATGCACCAACATCATGTTTAAGCGAGGTTTTTCCTTTGATTGGTCGTGCCGTTCCTTTATAATCAGTTTTTACCGACGCAATATTTTTCCCGGAATCGATACATGGTGAATCTTTATCAACTTGAAATGATGATAGAACAAAGACCTCAAGCTCGCCCGATAAATCGCCCCATACTTCTATGCTATTACCTTTATTTGACTTAATAACACTCCACTTATTGCCGGCTTTAACTACACGACCAACAAGTTCATTCTCTTTATATATAGAATTAGATATCAATAAAGAAGTAGTTTGATTCATATTATTAAATGGAGTTAATATTGGTTCAATCCTGAAGCTATCTTTAATAAATAGCGGATCTTTAGAAAAATTATCTTTACCAATTATTTCTTTTCTGGAGTTATTATTTGAAAATTCAGCCGGAGCGTCAATATTAAGATCGCCCCAGATAATATTATTGGCAACAAATGATTTCTCAAGACCTTCTTTTGTCTCGATAAGAATAAAATTTTCCAGCAGTGTATTGTTATAAATTTCCATTTCACTTCTCTGGAAATAAACACCGGTATTGTAGACACAGATATTATTAGTAAAGCTTCCTCTAGTTTCCATTGTAATACGGAACGCCCCGGAGTTACGGCTTGAATTTGTGTTGGCTACGAAAAGATTTCTATTAATCTCTACAAAGAATTTTTCTTTTGAAGGTATCGGATCGAGTGGAGAATCGTAGCGGTGTTCCTGACCACCAACGAAAAGAGCACCGGCATCATCAGTTGCAGAATTATTTACAAAAATATTAGCGATTATTTTAGGAGCAGCCCAGAGAGCAACAAATAGACCACCGGCATCATTAGCTGCCAGGGCCGAATTGTTTAGGAATAGGTTATTTTCAATGGTTGGACTTGACCAATCAAAAACTGATACCGCCCCTTCGCTACTTCTTTCAGGATCGTTCAACCCAACCACATTATTCATAAAAACATTACCGGAAATAATTCCACTACAATTTTTATGTAGTGCAATTCCAGCACCTCTGCCGCATTCAGTACTATTATCATAAAACAAATTATCTTTGATGGTTGGTGAAGAACCATTTTCACAATATATCGCCCCTCCGTCGTTGGCAATCAGATGTCTGTATTTTGGTTGCCAGTTCTCCGGTATTAAGGTTTTATTCCGGAGAAAAGTATTGTTTGTTATTGTTGGAGAAGTCCCATCACAAAATAAGGCAGCGCCTTTACCCCGGAACTGATTATTGCGGATGCTGAAACCATCTATTGTACAATTATCTGCACCGATAAATAGTCTCTCGCCGGAATTTGCTGAAACAATTGAAGCATTCGCAAAAATATCACGTTTCCATGTTGAAGCACTAAATCCTCCAAACATGTCAACAAATTCTTTCAATTGAATTGTCTCTCCGCTGTATTTCCCTTCAGCAACAATAATGGCAGCTCTATTTTTTTCTGAATGACCGGATAGTTTTGAGAGAGCAAACTGAATTGATTTGTATGGACTTTCATTTGTCCCATTGCCGGATTCATCTGAACCCGATTCAGCCACATAAAATATTTTTGAGTACTGATCTAATTTTAGATCAACTGTTTTCGGTCCAATAACTTGAGCAAAAGAACAAATCGAAATTAGAACAAGGATTACAGCAATTTTTGATTTCATTTATAACTCCGGGTTTAACAATTTTTCTATAATGGGTCTAATGCAGCATTCTGTTGCATTTCATCTTTTAATATTTTCGTTATGTTTTGATTAAGTCCAATCAGGTTCTCTTTTTCATAAGGATCCAATTTTAGATTATACAACTCATCAGTGCCCTCATGTATATTACCTCCATTATGAATCAGTTTCCATTCACCTTTACGGACGGCAAATTGCTTATCAGTACGCCAGTAAAGAATTCTTTCCGGGATATCTTTACCTTCAATAGCAGACCAGACTTTAATACCTTCAACATCATGGTTTTCCGGAAGTTTAGTTTTAATCAATCCGGCAAATGTGGGATAAAAATCTTCTACTGCTATTACTTCCTCAACCTTAAGTGGATTTAATTTACCTTTCCAATAAAACAATGCCGACACCCTGATACCGCCTTCATAAAGCTCCCCTTTCCAACCTTTTAGTGGTTTGTTATCTCCAAGCATTTCTGCAGGTGGAAATTTATTACCGTAATAATCCGGACCCGACGTAAAATTTTCACATCCGCCGTTATCACTCATATATATTATTAGTGAATTATCCAGTAATTTATTTTCTTCGATAGATTTAATAATCTGTCCGATCCCATCATCCATGTGAGTCATTGAAGCACAATATTTTTTTCTCTCCGGGTCTTCAATATCTGGATACATATCGAGCCATTTCTGATCTTCATCAACAGGAAAATGCGGTGCACTATAGGGGATATATAGAAAGAATGGCTTCTCTTTACTTCGAATTTCATCAATATATTTTATTGCTTCGTTTGTAATAAGGTCTGTAACATGCCCTTCTTCGTCCAGGTATTGATCATTACGATGCCAAGTTTTGTCCCCCCATTTATAAAGGTGAGTACGTGGATCAAGTTGACCGTGGAAATAACCGTATGTGTAATCGAATCCGAATTGTCTAGGTCCGTCTTCAGATTTTAAGCCTAGATGCCATTTGCCTGTTATTGCTGTCTGGTATCCATTCCGTCTTAAAAATTCCGCTAAAGTTATTGTCCCTTTTGGTAATGTTTCTTTCATTCCTCCGACTATTGGACCAAGAATGCCATACCTGCTCGGATGTTTTCCTGTTAATAATGCAGCTCTTGTTGGTGAACAAACCGGACTGACATAAAAGTTGTTCAACTCAACCCCATACTTTGCTAAACGATCAATATTAGGAGTTTTAATTTGCGGATTATGATATCCAACATCATTCCAACCTGTATCATCGGAAACGATAATTATAATATTCGGATTTTGTAAAGACCCGCTACTACAGGAGACAGAACTAATAAACAATGAGCCAAGAGTCAATCCGGCTGCACCTTTAGCGGTATTTCTCAGGAACTCTCTTCTTTTCATAAATTAATCTCCTTAAGTAAGAACAATTTTATCACTGGTTTCATTTTGCCAGTCTCGAATTTTCTCCTGGAGCTCTTTAACCTTTGTTCCATATTCCTGTTTATAATATAGATTTGTAAATTCATAAGGATCGTCGTTAAGATTGAATAACTGACTTTTATCTTTATCAGCCCAGCATAGTTTCCATCCATTTTGTGTAATAACTGTTCTAACAAAAGCTTCTTTAGCATTTTGAATTTCTGTATTTGTCACATTTTTAATCTTAGCATTCAATTCATCATCCCGATTTTTATTATTCCATTCAATGAAAACATCCCTTGTATGCTTTTTTTCTCCACGAACAATCGGTAGAAGACTTTCTCCTTGAAGTTTGTAATCATTACCAATTGCATCAAGAAGTGTAGGAAGAATATCTATGTGCCCGAATCTTCCTTTAACAAATTGATGTTTGCTTTTAAGGTGGGGGAATTTCATCATCCATGGAACTTTAACGGCTTCCTCATACATAACGGTTTTATTTAGCATGCGATGTGCACCCATCATTTCACCATGGTCGCTTGTAAATACAACAATAGTATTCTCAGCAAGTCCCTGATCTTCCAATGTTTTTAATATTCCGCCAATACTCAAATCAACCTGTGAAACAAGTCCCCAATATTTTTTAGTCATCTTCCGCCAATCTTGCTCGGTCTTGAGATCCTCGCCTTTATATTTTTCATTATAAAACTTTTCCTTTAACATTCTATATCTAAGCGGTTCATCCTCTTCAAGGTCATCATTAAAGTTGGGTGGAAGGTCAACATAATCAGGATCATATTTATCATTAAGCGGACCATTAAAAGGAGGATGTGGCTCCAAAAAGTTAACATAAAGAATGAATGGATTATTTTTATTTCTCTTTAAAAAATCACACGCTTTTTCTTCGAGGAATTTCGGCTTGCAATGTTCAATAGGAAGCTTTGATGCATAATCTCTTGTGATTTCACTATTATTACCATCCGGTTTATATCCGAGCGACTTTAGAAAATTTGAGTAGTCGCTAACCAAACTTTTATCTCTTCCTTCGCTAAAGTACTGATTATAAATATCTTCAATACTGATCCATTCTTCAAAACCATGCTGGGCAAAAAATTCATCGCCTAAATGCCATTTACCGTAATAAGCAGTTCGATAATCTGAATCGTTGATAATTTCAGGTGTACAAGGAATACTTGGTGGTAATGGTATATTATTATCAAGGCATCCATTGGTATGGGGATATAATCCTGTCATTACTGTTGATCGGGAGGGAGTGCATACTGGTTGTGTTACATACGGATTTTCAAAGACGATACTCTGGCTTGCAAGTTTATTCAGGTTTGGTACTTCAATTTTTTTGTTACCATAGATTGCCATCGTATCGGCTCTCTGTTGATCTGTCCAGATGAATAATAAATTCGGTTTTTCTTTTCGAGGCTTGCACCCAATTATATTAAAGGCAAGCGTAGCTATAGCTGTAGTTTTAATAAAATCACGTCGCGTATAAGAATTACTGGTTGAATTTGAATTCATTTTCATTCTCCTAATTATTTTAATTCTGATGGATCCCAGATAGTTGCTGCAATATGTTGTTCAACTTTTTCTTCTGTAGTGTAATAATAAGTTGTAACAACTTTACCATCGGGTCTAACTGCTGAACGCGGATATCCAATATCTTTTGTGAGGGCATCATCCCGAATAATAATTTCTTTACCCCATGTTTTACCCTTGTTACTACTTATTTTTGCTCTAATACCATAAGGAACTTTTCGGCAACCATAAGTAACACAGAGGCGTCCATCTTTAAGCAAAACGAGACTCGGGGGGTTTCCGTTTCTTGTTCCATTATCCGTATCGGCAACTTTGGAAAGGAATTTCCAGGTGCTGCCATTATCGAGAGATTCGTAAACATCAATCCAGTTCTGTTGCGGTAGGGGTTTATCAATAATAGGTGGATCATACCTCCTTCTTAATGCAGAAACCAGATGATCATTATCTAATCTAATTGTTGAGGACATAACTGATCTAACTGTATCTGTTTCTGTCATCCACGAAACAAATTGAAAATTTTTTCCTCCGTCAGTAGTTTTAGCACAAAAAGAACGATCGGGTAAATTTGATTTAACTTTATTATCAATTCTTGATAAAAACGCCAGATATGTATTTCTATCAATTGTATTATAGTCTGTCCGTGAGGTTAATTCACCCATGTTAATTCCGGTAAATGTAAATGGTCCATTCCAGGTTTTTCCTTTATTATAAGAATAATAGAATCGATCACGTTCATGTCTAATTGCCAAACCCGGATTAGTATAATCAATACTTACTTTTATTGGGGCCGGTTTACCCGGATCTGTTACAAAATTTTCAGGGTCTTCGATGTTCCATGTTTCACCGCCATCCAGACTCCTGGCTACCAATGCAACTTGATTATCCCTATCAATTGAATGATGAAGAACATCAAAAAGATAATTGCCCCGCATAATTCCCACAAGTATTTCATTCTCCCAACTCCATATTCCTTGATTTGCCGGCCAGCCATAGAAGTAATTCGGGTCATAGGCAATAACTACATTTTTCCCTTTAGCATATTGAAATTGACTTTTATCCACTCTTTCTTTTGCTGGTTCAATTACCCAATCCCACTTTGCTTCATCCTCTTCTGAATAGACTAAATTGTTTTGGGAAATAATCACAGGTTCTTTACCGTTCCAGTTCCACAACAATTTAAGGAAACCCTCTCCTCCATCAACATGTGCATAATAAATCTCAATCGGATATTTTTCACCTTCATTCATATTAATAGAAAATGTTCTGCCGGAATCATTATTACTTACTAAAGTATCCGCTGAGCCGACAACTATTTTAGCTTGCTTGTTTGTTTCAAGATAAATATTGACTTCACCGCTAACCGGTGCAATTAAATAACCGTTCCATTCAACAGACCATTCAGTAGAGAACCCATTTTCTTTGCCCCACTTTTTATCCAGTTTATCAACAATATCAAATAATTTAGGACCTGTAAAATCGAGATTGCTAAAATAAACACCTGCAAGACCTTCTTTGAGTTCTGTTTGCTTACCACAACTTGCAAAAAAGATCAGCGATATTAGTACACATATAATTTTGGTTGAAATTCGCTCTACCATTTTCGACCTCATTAAAAAATTATTCGTTAACAAAATGCATTGAATAAAGTTTACTTCCTCGCATTCTAAATTCAAGCTGAACTGTTTTTCCCTGAAGAGAAGAGATATCTTTTCCCTTATTTAACCATTCAATTTTCGTTTCAATAAAATCACCATTGATATAGATGCAATCATCAACAGAAAAACCTTCAACCGGTTTTCCGTTTTCATCAATGAAGCCAACCTGGGAATATCCAGCCGCATCAGTATCGATGTTTAGCACTAATCTATTCCCTTCAAAAGTAAAGGGCTTAGTAATTACCGTTGCTTCTTTATCATAAGGACTGTCAATTGAAATAAATCCATCCAATCTCTGGACTAATCTGAAAACTGAAATTCTTTTATCGCTCTTTTCATAAGCAGAATGATAGAAAGGTTCTCCAAAGTAGTATTGCCAGATTTCGTCTCCCCGTCTTACCATTCCCTGAGCAATGTATGCAGTTTTTATATCAATCCCTTCGTGCTGACCAATACCGACATATGCCGGTCTGTAATATCTTTTCCAATTAAGTCCATCGCGACTGACTGCAATTTGAGTTTCGATTGGTCCTTCACCTTTTAATCGATCTGGATTCGATAGTTCCAATCTTGTAGGAGGTCCGTCATTAGTATAATGGAAAAATATGATCGGAAATGATAAATATGTGTCCGGGGCATAAGGATATTTAATTGCCTTGGTAATATAAATGTCAGTTCCAACAGGATCAGCTTCATCGGGATTAAAGGAATTGGGAAACTCTAGACCAAAATCGCCGGGTGTAAGTGGACCGTTATCGAGCCACCATGGAAGCGGCTCGCGAAGAGGTAATTTCTTATCTAAATCATGATAATCCTTTTGTGAAATCGGATTAAATAAAATAGGATTATAAAGGTCATTAGTTTCTGTAACTACTGTACTTCTCTGAGTTTCAAATCCGGGTGTATGGAAAATTCCGGTACGATGTGTTGTAACATATACCTGTCTTTGGTCATCATAGAATGTACAGGATTGTGTTCCTGATCGGAATGGAATTAAAGCCATCTTTTCTCTCTTCCATTTGAACCCATCCGGAGAGGTATATAAATAAACACCACGGCTATGATAACCAGAGATAAATTTCCATTTTTCATCACCACTTCCGTTCGGATCAATGAATGGATTACCCATTCCTCCAACAGGTTCATGAATTACAATATTCTTTTGTCCGCGGTATTCAGTCCCCAGATCCGGTGCTTCAAAATTTACTCCGTCTCTTGAAACACGGACTCCCATATAATCACTATGAATTCCATTGTAAATTCTTATTAGCCCGTCTTCATCCTCTACTACAGTTAAGTGCTTACGGAACTGCCCTTGAATGTTTCCAATAACAAGTTCTGCTTTCTTTGGTGGATTTACATTAAATGAAACACTTTTCATTTCAGAAATAAACGAATCATCAATAAAAAGATGTTTTCTATTGCCAAGATTTAGAGGCAAATTATTTTTTGCAGCATCATCAAAAAGAAGAGGAGGACCTTTTACCAATTCAACTTGATGTACACTTGTTTTAGGTGCAAAACTCTGTGGTGGTTCAAATTGTGATAGATACACCATGCCCTCGGAAATTCTTAACTCATCAATCTTACCCTGCAAAGGATTTTTCCATAAACCATTTCTTCCAATGCTCATGTAATCCTCATCACCAGCCGGCAAAGATTTTATTACAACATTATTATTAGTAGAGATTAACTTTCCATTAATAAAATGACTTAATGTTTTTGATGAAGATGAATATACGAATGCAACGTGTGACCAATCTGATAAACCATTGAAATCGATTGTATTTATTTTGATTACGCTATTTGTCGGCTGATTTTTCAAGATAAATGTTTTGAAATTCGATTCCAGCAACAAGCTTGTAATCTTATCATTTTCACCCCTTGGACCTGAACCTATTTCAAACACTATTCCGTTATTACTATTCTTCTTTTCGGGCTTAAACCAAAATTCAACAGTCCAATCGAAACTACCAAGGTTTAACTTAGTTTTTGTCGGCTGAACAAAACCGATCTCTTTTCTTAAGTGTCTTTCTCCGCTTGTCATCAAAGCGCAAAAATCGGCATTATGCCAGGAAAGAGGTTCAACTTTTCTTCCTTTTGGTTTAGGAAGTTGTTCCAAACCAAATTCAGCTTCTCCATGAGGAAGTGTAATTTTCGGTTGTTCTAAAGGTTGAAGTGCATTACCAAATTTTCCCGGAACTAACTGACCACCCAAACCAAGTACAAGCGGGTAATCATTATCAGAAAGATTTTCAAGAACACTGCTTGGATAAAGTCCAATCTGCTCATCAAAACACCATAATGAGATAACTTTATTTTGTGCTTGAATTGCTAATGAAAGTAAAAAGAAGAAACTGATTATTGTAAAGACTTTTCTTTTCATAGTTGCTCCTTACCTATTTACAAATTGCATTGAGTATAATTTTGATCCTCTCATTCTAAATACGAGATGAATAGTTTTCCCTTGGAGTGAAGAGAGATCCTTCCCCTTTTTGAGCCATTCGACTTCATGATCTACTGAATTAATATTTATATAAACACATTCATCAACGCTATAGCCATCTATCGGTTTACCTGCTTCATCAAGAATTCCGACCTGTGTAAATCCTGCTGCTGAAGTATTTATGTTTAGAACAAGTCTATTACCTTTGAATACAAGTGGTTTAGTAATGATTGTTCCTTCCTTTTCATACGGAGTATCTGCGGAGACAAATCCATCTAAGCGTTGAACAACCCTGTAAACTGCACGAACATCATTTTCTTTTGTATAAGGTGAATGATATTTAGTATCTCCGAAAAAGTATTGCCATATTGCATCACCACGTTTAATCATTCCGTGTCCGATATAAACCTGTTTAATATCATCACCGTCGTATGTTCCAATAGGAATATATGTTGGCATTGGATATCTTTTCCAGTTTACTCCGTCTCTCGAGACTTCAAGTTGAATATCTGTAGGACCTGAACCAAGATTTCGTTTTTCATCGAAGAGTGTAAACCGTGCCGGATTATCTGGTGCTTCGTAGTGATAATAAATTACAGGGAATGCAAGATAAGTATCAGGTGCCCATTCATATTTGTGCGCTTTCGGAACATAAATATCTGTCTCCTCAGGATCTATTCCTTCGCGTGGAGTAAAAATCCATGGATACTCTAAGCCAAATCCTCCCGGTGTGAGAGGTCCGTTATCCAAATACCATGGGAATAATTTATGCGTCCGCCTTGTTTTTGCAATTTCAAGTTCTTCTTCCAAACTTAAGGGTTTAAATGGCCAGGGACGTTTAATGTCTGTTGCAAGAGACATTACAAAATCTCTTTCAGTCTCACCATATTTAGTTGCGCCCATATCAGTACGATGATATGAAACATAAACCTGCTTTTGATCATCATAAAAAATATTTGATTGAGAACCAGAACGGAACGGAAGCACAGGCGTTTTAATTCTGTGGAAATTAAATCCGTCGGGTGATGTCCAGATATTTATTCCTCTTCGGTTAAAGTCGCTTACGTATTTCCATTTCTCTTCAAGAGGTGCATTAGGATCAATAAAAGTCATTCCCATAGCACACGGCTCGGCAATTGCAACATTCTTTCTGCCCTTATGTTCTCTTCCAAGGTCAGGGGCTTCAAAGTTTTTTCCGTCTTTAGAAACAAGTACTCCTAAATAATCATCTTCAATTCCCATGTACATCCTGATCAATCCATTTTCATCTTCAACTACATTTATATGTTTTCTGAAAGCTCCCTGAATATTTGAAATTACCCGGTCAACATATCGCGGGGGATTAACATTAAAAGTAACATTGTTCATTTCCTTAATTATGGCATTATCAATAAAAAGATATTTTTTATCGAGGAGCTGAAGCGGTAGTTTTTCATTTTCGAATAAAAGTGGCGGACCCTTTTTTAGTTCTACCTTTTGTTCATTCTGATAGAGTGGAGAAAAACTCCCCGGTATAACAAAGTTAGTTTTATAAACTTGTCCTTCTGAGAACCTCAGTTCATCAAGTTTACCTTGAACCGGTTGTTTCCACATTCCGTTTGTACCCAAGCACATATAATCTTCTTCACCTACCGGCAAAGATTTTATTATTGCCGATTTGGGAAGTGGTTGAAGTTTGCCATCAACAAAATGTTTGAGTTGTTTTTCAGTTGCAGAATAAACGAAAGCATAGTGATGCCATCCACTTTCAATAGGTGATGTAACGGTTAGTTTAGTTCCTGATGGCTGATTAAAAAGTGTAAATGATTTCAGGTCTTTAGAGACAATCAATTGTGTTATTTTATTGTTTTCGCCTCTTGGACCGGAACCAATTTCGAATATTACACCGTCGCTTTCTGGACTATTAAGCGGCTCAAACCAGAACTCAACAGTCCAGTCAAATTCTCCCAGGTTCATTTTTGTTCTAGTAGGATTTACAAATCCAACTTCTTTTCTAAGATGATTTTCACCGCTCGTCATTAAAGCACAGAAATCCGCATTGTGCCAGGTAAGAGGTTCAACTTTTCTACCCGGTTGTTTTGACATTTTTACTAATCCATATTTTGGGTCAAGTCCTGGTGGAATTGGAATATTGGGTTTGAGAGAATAAGTTAATGCATTACCAAACTTCCCTTTTACAATCTTTCCGGAAAATCCGATTACAAGCGGGTAATCATTATCTGATATATCATTAATAACCGAACTTGGATAAATTCCCTCCTGTTCATCAAAAGTCCATAACACTATTGTCTGCGAATAATTCTTTGCACATACAAATAGGACAATAATTAGCACAAGAAAAATGTTTTTCATATTAGTATCCTGTATTTATTTAGAATTTTTTTCTACACTGACTTTACCCGATTCATCCACAGAAACCCGGTAATAATTTAATCCGCTCCCCTCGCCAAAAGATGCCGTTTCGTAAATAGGAATCGTATTAAACAAAGTATCGAATATCCACATGTGACCATGTCCAACAAAGATTCCTTTTATATTCGATTTATACTTAGATAGGATTGCAAAATATTTTTCTTCACTCTCTGGTTTTGCGAGGTCTTTGGGCTTCGCCCAGATTTTAAAATTATCTGATTGAAATGGATGATGTAAGAATAAAAACACCGGCAGATTGTCCTTCATCTGATCTGCAAACCAGTTCATTTGATCCGGATCGAACCTTCTATTTAGATACATTCCGCGCATACTATTAAGAACAATCATTTTATAACCATTTATTTCCATAGAATAATATGGTTCTAATCCGGCATGATCTTTCCAGAGTTTTTCTATTTCATTAATTTCGTCAATTGTAAAAGGTGCATCGGAATCTTTGTTGCGGTCAATTTTATAATCATGATTACCAAGAGCAATCAGGTATGGTTTCTTTAATTCTTTTAACATACTCATCAGTTTCAATGTACGGTTGTTATCAAATCCATCGCCTCCATTTTTATCAGAATAATAACTGGAAACATTATCGCCTGTAATAGCAAGAAGATCTATATCAGAAAATTTTCCCTGGTTGAAATCATTTATAAAAGTTTTTAGTCTATCATCCTTTGATTGATCACTACTGATATGAATATCTGAAATAACAATAAATTTAAGCGGAACATACTGAGCAACTGTTTTTCCGGGGATGATCAAAAAAATTATTAGAACTAGTGCGGAAAAAGTTTTTTTAAAATAGTTTTTCATAATCGGTTCGTTCCAGTAATTAATTCCTAAATATGTTGCTGTGTACTATTTCGTAAGTTCACCATTTGCAAAAACCGAATCGCTAATTAATTTTCCCTTTGAGTCCCATACTCTCGCTTTTCCTTCACACCTTAAATTTTTCCATTTTGATTCAGATCTCTTTACTCCATTGGGCCACCATTGTGTCCATTTAGAAAAACCATTCTCTTGATGATTCCACTCCCATAGTTTCAATCCACTCATATTCCAGTATGATTCAATCCCGATTTTTCTGCCCATATTATAATTAACTTCGTACTGTTTACTTCCATTCATATAATACCATGTTTCTTTATCATGCAGAAGAAATCTTCCATCGTTGCCAAATCCACCAGAGTACTCAATTTTCAATTTACCGTTCTTGTAAAACTCTTTATAATGTTTTACATCATCGATATTTTTTGTTTTCGATTTCATCATATCAATTTCAGCTAAAATTGTATCCGATAAATCGAGAATCCATTCTTCATTGAATTCGAAGTGAAGACATGGATGAGTCATTGAAGCCATAAGATGAATCATTCCATCGGGAGTTTGAGCTGCAACAGAATATCCGAGGGTTTCACCTTTCATTTCTTTTCTTCTTGTTTCCGATTCATGTTCCTGAGCACCCGGGATTTTTTTAATATGCCATGATTTTCCTTCATCATCAGACAAAGCAACAAATGCACCTCGCTCTTTAATATCCGGCGGTTGAAATCCATCGGATCTCTGAAAATCACTTGAGAAGAATAATTTGCCGCTTGAAAGACGCATAATAGTGGGACGCTGATTGGTTCCGAGCGTAGGAAATTTAGATGGTGATAGTTCCCATGTTTTACCTTTGTCGTATGAAAATGAAATAGGCATATAACCATTTATATCGGACTGTTTGCCACCATAACCGATGATCTCCCCGCTTTTCAATTGAATAAATGTCGTGTGCCTTCCCCCCGTTCTGCCACCGGTATCGAACCAGGTCTTTCCATTATCGGTTGAAGCTACAAGAAGCGAAGATGGACCTAATCCATCCATTCCGAAATAGATTGTATTGTTCTCATCTCTAAATGCTGAGTTTACTGGCTGGGGTGTGTGAGGTCCGAATTCATTTAAAATTTCTGGATAATTTACACCGCTCCATGATGCACCATTATCAGTTGAATTGATCCATTGAAAAGGATATCGTCCATCAAGATGAATATCGCCAAAGAAGAGCCAGAGATTTCCGTTATCATTCCAGCATAGCGGGGCAACATCGTTAACATCAGCAAAATCCAGAAATCGAGTGGGCCAGTCCCACTCATCCGCTCCGAATCTTAATCTCGTTGCTGCTAATGCAACTTCAGGTTCGTCTTCGTAAGTGGAAGTATAAAAAATATAGAGCAGATCACCATTTGGTAAAGCCATCATTCCCGGATCGTGATTATGTCGTGAGAAGTAAGGATCGATACCCGCAGCATTTCGAACATCCTTATCAACATTTTCCGGTGGAATAGGCAGAAGAAATCTTTTTCTAAAGTAAGGTTTATTGATTTTTTTGAAATTGGATTTATCGAAATTCTGTTTTACACCTTGCATATTAAAAGGAGGTTCAACCTGAATTGGCTTCGATTCAGGTATTGGTGCTTGAACTACTCTGAATCCAATACTTGCAGAATTTAATCTTGCAATAAGCATACTTGAAAATCTGGATTCAATCTCAATATTATTATTAGTTGTGCAGGTTAATGCATCCGCCGGAATTAATTCCTTTGGTTTTCCATCAACACTCCAGTAGAAGCGCATAAAGGATTGCCGACCTTTCAATTTGATATAGTCAACTTCAATTTGATAACGTTTACCGGCTTGAAAGAAAAACTCCCCGCTTTTGTCGCTTTGTAATTCAAATCCATCAATTATAGTTTTGCCATCAATCCGTAATCTCACACCGGCATCAACTTCAACAGAAATTGTGACATCCCCGGTAAAAGGCGAAGCTATCTGACCAGTCCACATTGCAGTAAAATCATCCAGGTTCTGCCAGTTAACCCGGTCAGAATTCAGCTCATTAAGGCGGGAGATTGCAACCGGTTTCTGCATTTCTTTGTCATCAAAAATAATTCCTACAAGACCGGGCATGAATTGATCATATCCTTCAATTGTGCGTTCCCTATTTTTATTATTCTCATTGTTAATGAATGAATTAAATGAAGGAGCCATTGATGATCGATTTGAAGAACGTGAGTAATATTCGTTCGGATAGTCATATACTTTCAATTTATTATCGGGCAAACCGCCGCGAACAACCTTTGAAAATCCCCATGATAAGCCGATTGGATTTGTCTGGTCTACAAATGGATAATCGCCATACCAATCGAAACACCATTCAAGCGGACCAGTATGCATATTCTTAATACCGAACTGATTCGGTGTTTCATGATCTGGTCTTTTATCACCCGATGAAAAATCTGAATTAGTGCCCGCTCTGCATACATACTCCCATTCTGCTTCGGTTGGAAGTCTATATGGTTTACCTTCCTTAGCACTCAACCACTTACAAAATTCTTCTGTATCATACCAGGTAACACCTGTGGCATATGGCGAGTAACTTTCGAATCCTTTGTATTCTTTTTTGAACTGACGGTATTGTTCTACGGTTACTTCTGTTTCGGAAATATAAAAGTCATTGCTGATCTTAACATTCCTTGTCGGATATTCATCAAACTGTCCTTTGCCGGATAGATCGCCCATTACAAAATTTCCTCTGTCAATCTTGATCATTTTCATTCCGATTAAATTGACAAAAGATTTTTCGGAATTTAATTTCATCCCGATTGATAGAGTAAGAATAATTAATAACGAAAATATTTTTTTCATTATAAATCAGATTAATTAAGTAGTTGAAAAACTATTTAAGCAGAGATAATAGAGATCCTCATTACCGGCTTCCGCTTTATGATAAACATTTTTAGGAATTGCAATAACATTTCCGGCTTTTACAAAAGCCGATTCGGTTCCAACTGTTACTGTTCCACTTCCCTCGAGAATAAAAAATGTTTGTTCCTTATCGTCGTGCACTTCAACTTCATTCTTCTCGCCGACATATCTGCGGACAAGATTTAATTCGAGATTAATATTATCTGTCCGGGGTATCAATGTGACTGAGTGTTTATTAATCAATTCAGGTTTATTCATACTCACAATGTTGTTGAAAAATTTTCCCGGCAATACTTCAATCAAAGAATCTTCTTCAGATATTTCCGATTTACCTGATTGCGCCTGGAGTTTTCTGATCTGCTTAACTTTTTCAATATGATCAGCAAATGTTACATGACCTTCTTTATCCTTACTTATAAAAACATTGAATAGCATATAACAAAGTTTCTCGCTTGTTGTTGTAATTGTCTGGTGAACTAATCCGGCCGGTACATATGCAAGATCGCCCGGTGCTGCATCAAAAACATCATTTCCTAAATGAATTTTCCCGACACCATTGGTGACATAGAATAGCTGAGTTTTATCATTATGCTTATGTGGCGGACCATCCTGATTGGGAGTCCAGCAATTCCAGCCTACTTCAGTTAATTCAGTTTCACTTCTATCAATAAGAACAGTAATTTCATTCAAGCCGGCAACATCAAGCTTTTGTCCTTCATTGTAATAACGTTTGATCATTTTATTTACCTCTGGTTTTAAAATCATCAATATTCAGAATTATTAAAGGAGCTTTAAAATCAGCTCCCGGTTGATCATCAAGATCGAAACCTGATTGTGATCCGATTCCTTTTTCGACAACTTGAGCCGGTACAAAATTTCTATATGGTCCTGTTCTGAAAACAATCCTTTCCACAACGGATGCACTCTCGCCAAACTTTATTTCATCCGGATAATCAATTCCATTTACGGTTACTCTGTATGCTCCTTTTATACAATCGATATTAAGTTTAATATGATTCCACTTTTTCGGATCAATTTTAACCGGGTCAACTGATACTTTTTCTAAATCGAATGAGAGCCAGTCTTTATCAATTCTAAGTTTAACTGCTCTATTTCCTTTCTGATCCTGTACTTCAATCTCAGGTGCAAATCCTTGAGGGAGTCTTTCACCCTGAAATTTAAATTCGATCTCTTTCTTTGAAGCAGATGGAAAAATTCTTTCAACAAAAGAATAATCGTATGGTTCTTCATCTCGCAGTTCGAGGTAACTATTATTTGTGTTAGGATTTTTTATAATCGATACCGGTCCCCACGATGGCATATAAATGCTCCATAATTTCAAATCACTAATTGAATTCACGTTCTCAAAACATTCATTTACTTCATTATCAACCGAGCCAACAATTGGCGTTGGTGCTTTTGTAATCCATATATCTTCTTTATTTACACTATAAGTCATCCATAGATCATCACCGTGAGGATTACCGTTTCCTTCAATTATTCCCCTGAAGTACTGAACGCCGGGATTTTTGTGTAATCCTTGATAGCGACGTGTCGGTATTTCTCCACGTAAAGCAAATATGCGGTCGAAAGTATGCCCATCGTCACCCACTAATGCCGTCATCGGAAATCTATTTCTTTTAGTTGGGGATTGATTATGGACAATAACGTATCTACCGTCGTCTGTTCGTTGTCCCCATGTTTTAGCACCGGTAGTAAGAAGAGTTTTGTTCATTACGATTGGTGTCCATGTTTTTCCTTTATCGGGACTTAACGATGCATATTGATTTTTCCAGAGACCGACAATTACTCCATCCGGACGAGTATAAAAATTGAATGCTTTACCGGCACCGGCAGCAGTTGTAGATTTCTTTGAGAATGTATCGCCGTCTGGAACCTGAGAAGGATCCATTACAAAGAATCCATCTTTACCTCTATCTTCTTCCCACCATTGAAGCGTAATAAGTTTATCTGATAAAAGACTATCGCAAGCAGATAAAAATTCCTTGTCTTTACTTTCTTTATAGAACGGGTAAGTGGTATTTTTTTCATTCCATCCAACATGGCGGTTGTAACGAATAAAATAGATTGGACCTAACGTTCCATCAGATTTAACTTCTCTTACAATCCTTCCGATTCCATTACCCGCATTTGGAGATCTACGCGGTGTTGCACAATAACCAACAAATCCAAGAGTTAAGAGTTTTCCATTCGGTGCAACATACCAGCCCATTCTCTGATGATAAACTGCAAATGTTCCGGCTGGAATTATTTCTCCGTCATCATTTATTTCAGGCAAAACATATTCGGGAAAAACTACAACAGGATCGTTCCAGTTGATTCCGTCTTTTGATGTAGTGATTAATATTCTGGTTGGCGGTGTATGCTCAGCAATAAGACCGGATAAGTATTGCAAATAGAAAGTATCATTCCAGTATGCAATGTAAGGTTGATGATTATACGTCCATCCCACTACACCCGGTTCTGATGGATTGCTTCTATTTGCACGAAGTACCTGATAATGGTGAACTCCAACAGCGTGCGGAAGTCTGCCATCGTAAAATCTCTTATCCGGGTTTAGTGTACCCGTGTATTTGATCGGTTCGTTTAATGATTTTTCCAATGAAGGCGGCATTACTTGCTGCGCAAAAATAAAAGCCGGAATATTTAGAATAACCAACAGAGAGAAAATTATTCTAGAAAGTAATTTCATTATTTCACCTATATATTTAATTCAACAATTTGCAATAGAACATTTCTGAATTCACGGTTTCCAGATTGAAGCAGCAATGTGCTGTTCAGGATTTTCCTTTGATGCCCAATAATAAATTGCAACAACCTCACCATCCCTGTTCTGCACAACACGGCAATATCCAAGATCTTTCATGTCCTGTCGTTCTCTTGTATAAAAACCATCACGTACAATAAATTCTTCTGTCCAGGTCTTACCATCATCGTTGCTGTATTTACCGACTATCCTACTCGAGTTTCTATCACCATAAACAGCACATAGACGACCATCATTTAATTTTACAAGTGAGGGCGGATTACCGTTGTAAGCACCGGTATCACCAATCTTACTTCTAAATTCCCAGGTTTTTCCAAGGTCATTTGAGTAATAAAGATCGAGCCAGTTTTTTGTGTTATCGGCAATTACTCTTCTTCTTGTAGACATGACAAGTTCATTTTCAGAAATGCGAACAGTATTAGGCATGGCAGCACGGTGAGGATCGGATTCAGGAACAACGTAAGAAGAGAGTAGTTGAAAAGTTAATCCGCCGTCCTTTGTTTGTATAACCGAAATTTTATCGGACATTCCTGTATCAGGAATACGGGAGGAAATAAAAATCAAACATTCTCTTTCACCAAGAATAATGTAATCTGTTCTCGGCGTTAAAATGTATCCTTTGAAACGTGAAAGTTTTGAAATATCTCCCAGATAAAAAGGACCATTCCATCTATTGCCTTTATCATAAGAATAAAAGAATTGACCTTTGGGATCTTTATTGCCATGATATGTATCGCCGGATACACGTAGAGCAAAACCTTCTTGCAAAAAATTAATTGGTTCGGTCAGTTTTGTTTTATTTCCATTATCTCCAACATAATTATCGGGATCAAATACTCTCCATGTTTTGCCGCCATCAACGCTTCTAGCAAGTTTACTTAACAAAGGAGAATCGTTTTTAATATTGTGACTTTCGGTTTCTTCATAATCAGTTTGAGTAAATCCTACAAGGATTTCATTCCCCCAGATCCAGATACCATTATTAGCCGGCCAGCCGTGGAAACGTCCATTTTCAATAGCAACAATAGTATGCCTGATATTTTGTGGTTGCTGACAATTAACATTTATAAACACTAACATTAATAGTAGAAGGGTTTTAAAATATTTATTCATATTGATTCTCCAAATTTCTACTCATTGAAAAATAATATTAGATATAATGAAGATTAACCAATCACCCAGCGTATAAATATATAGATAGGGTTATGCGAAATAGTATTAAATCAAAGAAACATTTTTACTTAATAGAACTTTTTTTTAATTATACAGCAAATACCAGCAAAGATAAAACTGATTAACATAGGAGCCGGTTTTAATTGCCGGCTCCTCACCAATTTGCTCAACAGTGGGGAGATTCTGTTGAGCATCACTAACCATGAATGAGAGGGAACGACTAAAAAAAATATTTTTACTGGATTCCTCATTTTTATTTTCCAATGGCTTTTCTGTTTTTTATCCACCAGTAAATGGTTAACTCTTCATGCGGTACATCTGACTTGAAAAACAAACTTGCGAAATAACCGATTATAATTATTATAAAATGAGTGTAAACACCGAGCATATATTTGTGATGAGGGAAATTGAGCGAACCAAGATTAAGAATAGGCTGTCCATCTATTTTGGTAGATGTTAAAACTGCATATGAGGTAAAGAGCACACATAAAACAATGGCAATATATAAGCCATGTTTATTCGCGCTTCTGCTGAAGAGACCCAGAATAAAAATTCCGGCAATTCCACCAGAAAAGATAGCGTAAAGTTCGAATACAATTCCAAGAACACCTTCACCTCCGGCATAAACATATATCGTTGCAATAATTAATGCAGCTATTCCGGAAAAGAATACAATCCACTTTCCAACTTTAAGTTTCTGTTGATCGGTTGCAGAAGGTTTTAGTCGGGCATAATAGTCAGTTACACCTACGGCAGAAAGACAATTCAGATCTGAATCCAAACTTGAAATTGCTGCGGCAATAAGAGCCGAAAGAATTAATCCTGTTAAGCCCGGCGGAACCTGAGTTGTAATAAAATATGGAAAGACTTGATCGGCTTTCAATCCTTCTGGTAATGTAAAGTCGGTTATTTGATAAAAAGAAAAAAGTGCGGTTCCTATAAACATGAAAAGTGCCCATACTGGAAGACTAAGTACAACACCCATCAATGCAGCTTTAATTGCTCCTTTATCAGATTTAGCAGTCAAGTACCTTTGTACAATTGTTTGATCTGTTCCATATTTCTGAATACCATAAAAGATTCCGTTAAGAACCATAACAAAGAAAGTCAGTTTTGTAAAATCAAAATCATATGGTGCAAATCCAATCTTATTATTTTCTATTGCGTTATTAATAATTGCCGAAGGTCCTCCATCGGGTATAAACATGATAAGTGCAAGCGCAATTAAACCGCCTCCTATCAACATAAATCCCTGGATTACATCAAGCCATATTACGGCTTCAATTCCACCCATCATTGTTAGAGCAATAATGATTATTCCAATTATCCAGATAACCATCAGAGTATCCATACCGGCCATGCTTGATATTGCAAGACCCATTAAAAAAAACACTGTTCCCATTTTTGTAAAATGGGTGAAAGTAAAAGCCAGAGAAGTATAAATCCGTGCAAAGAACCCGAATCTCCTTTCGAAATATTCATAAGTACTAATTCCAATTACTTTTCTAAATAGTGGAACAACAAACCAGACAAGTCCGGATAACACGATTACAACCATTATTCCCTGAACAAGCAGAATCCAGTTGGATTTAAATCCTTCGCCGGGATATGCAAGAAAAGTAATACTGCTTATAAGTGTTGCAAGAATTGACATACCAACCGCCCAGGATGGGATAGAGCGGCTACCAGCATAGTATGCATTAGTACTGGTTTGCTTTTTTATAAAATAAAAACCGACATAAAGAGAAACTAATAATGATAAAACGATAACTACATAATCAATCCAGTGAAGAGTTTCAGCGTACATAAATTCTCCTTTTAATAGAGATCAATTTGTTTTTTCAGATCATTTAACTCTTTCCTTAAATTTTCTTCTGTCATTTGTTCCAGAGAGGTTAACGGTGGAAGAACAAATCTTTTGCACAAATTAAATTCTTCCATAATAATTTTTGCAGCAGCAAGTGAATCACCAAGAGTTTTATTAGACTGGTAAATTGCCGCTAACCGATCCGTTTCAATCTGCATTCTTTCTGCAGTAACAAGGTCTCCTTTAAGAACCGAGTCGTACATTTTTTTGAACATTCCCGGAGTAATATTACCAGTACTCGGGACTAGTCCATCCGAACCTTTAGATAATCCATAAAAACTTTTTGCAGCCCAACCGATTAGATGAGAAAAATCTTCTCTATCTCTAAACATCTCAATTGATCTATCTAAACGCTCTAAATCCCGTTCCGAATCTTTTAATGCAACTATGTTTGGATGATGACTCAATTTTTCAACTACTTCCAGAGGAATTGACATATGAGTTGTTGCTGTAATATTATAGATGATCATCGGTTTGGAAATTGAGTTTGCAATAGTCTCAAAGTATTTCTGAATTTGGTCGGGTTTAAGTGCGAAATAGCTCGGAACTACAGAGACAATTACATCGGCGCCTAAATCAATAAATTCTTTGGCAGATTCAATTGATTCTTCAACACAATTACCCGAAAGACCGACGTAAATAATTGTTTTACCAGAATATTTCTTACAAGTGAATTCAACAAATCTCCTTTTCTCTCTGCTTGAAATTGAAGGACCCTCACCCGTGGTTCCAAGTATAAACGGGAAAACCTCTTTTGCTAAAAAGTTTTCAATCATTTTTTCAACTGCTGTAAGATCAATGCTTCCGTTATCATTTAAGGGAGTTAGCATTGGCACTACAACGCCGGAATATTTTTTTTCTTTTTTCATGAACGATTTGATTTATTCGCTAATCTGTTAATTACTACTTCTTAAGAATTCAATAATATCATTCCTCATGTCGATTGCTCTTAAACCAAAAACAGTTTTCATTTCGTCATTGGAACCGGTCTTTCCAAATAGATCCTTAACACCAATCCGCTTCACTTTCACAGGATATTTTTCAGTTACAACTTCAGATACAGCAGATCCCAATCCACCATAGATGTTGTGATTATCAATGGTAACTATTCTGCCGGTTTCTTTTGCAGCTTTTACAATTGCATCCTGATCAATAGGTTTAATAGAACTCATATTTATCACTCTTGCATCAATTCCATCTTTTAATAATAGATCGATGGCATCCATAGTTTCTTCAACTAAATCGCCATAGGTAAAAATTGTAAGATCTTTTCCTTCCTTAATAGTTACTGATTTTCCTAACTGAAATTTGTAATCATCCGGCAGATAGGATTTGACCGGATCTCTTCCGATTCTTATATAAACCGGTCCTTCATATTCAGCAGCAAAGTAAAGCATCTGTTCGGTTTCAATTGCATCTGCAGGTTGAAGGACAATCATATTAGGTAACGCACGCATTATTGCAATGTCTTCTAACGACTGGTGCGATGCTCCGTTTTTACCAACAAATAATCCTGCATACACACCAAGTATCTTTACATTCGTATTGGAAAGTGCAATTGAAATAGTAACTTGATCGCAAGCTCTGCGTGAACAGAACACCGCAACCGTTGAAACGAAAGGAATTAATCCAACGGTACTTAGTCCCGCTGCAATTCCCATCATATTTTGTTCTGCAATTCCCACCTGAACAAACCTATCGGGAAAATGTTTTTTGAAATCGAATATTTTTGATGCTGTTCCAAAATCTGCATCAACAAGAACTACATCCGGATTTTTATATGCCATATCGATAAAGATTTTACCAATTACATCTCTTGGAGCCATTCCGTTTAATGGATTATTCATACTTCCTCTATTTCATTTTAGAGATTGTTTCAGTTATTTCTGTTTCATTACAACCAAGGTAAGCAAGTGTTTCTTTAACCTGATCTACCGTGAATGTAACTGAGTGACTTGCAGCTGTATTTTCATATGCCGGAATATCATGACCTTTAAAAGTGTTGGCAATAATAATAGTCGGTTTTCCCTTACAGCTCTTTGCTTCCTTTAAACCACTTAATACTTCTGAAATTTTGTGTCCATTGATTTCAAGAACATTCCATCCGAATGCTTTCCATTTATCTGCAAGAGGTTCAAGCGGCATCGTTTCGGTTGTACTGCTTGTGAGTGAGAATTTATTATAGTCCGCAATAACAGTAAGATTATCCAGCTTATATTTAGGAGCGCTCATCGCAGCTTCCCAGATTTGTCCTTCATTCATTTCACCATCGCCAATCAGAACATAAACTCTGAAATCTTTACCTTTAATTCTTGCGCCAAGTGCCATACCTATTCCCGCTGAAAGACCCTGCCCAAGCGCACCGGTACTCATTTCAACTCCGGGGCATAATCCCCGTTCAGGATGCATTTGCAATGGACCTTCTATTTTATGTAAAGTCCATAATAATTCCTCTGAAAGGAAACCGATTTCGGAAAAGACTGCATACAAAGCCGGCGATGCGTGTCCTTTGGAAAGAATGAAACGGTCACGATTTTCATCCAAATCATTTTTAGGATTATAATTCATTTCATGAAAATAGAGCGAGGTAAGAATTTCGACAGCCGACATTGATCCACCGGCATGTCCGCCACCGGAGATTGCAAGCATTTTAATTATCTTTTGTTTTATTCTCCGAGCAATATTTTCTAATTCCTGAACAGAAATATTCTGCTTCGACATTGTTAATCCTTCCGTTAAATTCATTTAGTAAAATTTCTCATCTATTAATAGTACTGACCGATTGACTCTGCACTTTTAGGATCTAATCCTTGTCGCCAGAACAAAGCGCGCTTTGGATCATAATCCGGATTTATAGTCATTTCCTGTGCATTAACTTTTTTCCGCCATGCTTTCAATTTATCCCACAGCTCTTTCGTTTTTTCCGGCATCTGATCAGAGAGATCTTTCGTTTCACCTATGTCATTTTCCACATCATACAAGGCAACTGAATTAGGTTGATTGAAAAATGATTTATCGTAGAATTCAATTAATTTATACTTCCCTTCTCTTATTGCACCACCCGGCATATAACCGAAACGGTGATAGTGAGGATAATGCCAGTAAATTGCATCACGACTAAATTCACCTGATTGTTTGAGTAAAGGAAGAATACTTTTTCCATCAACATTTTCCGGGAGAGATTTAATACCAAGCATTTCTGCGAAAGTCGGGAAGAAATCGGTTCCAGTAACAATTGCATCAGATTTCGAACCTGGTTTAATAACTCCGGGCCATCTAATTGCAAGTGGTACTCTAATTCCACCTTCGTAAAGCATCGATTTTCCACCACGTAATGGATCCTGGGCTTGAAGCTTATCGTAACCACCATTATCCGAACTAAATATTACAATAGTATTTTCGCGAAGTTTGTATTCATCCAATCTTTTCAGGACTCGACCGATCTGAGTATCCATCCTTTCGATCATAGCAGCAATAATAGGATTGTTAATTAATTTGTCCGCTCCTTCTTTTATCTGATATTTATAAATCAAATCGGGATGCTCCATAATCGGTCTGTGCGGAATTGTATGAGCCAGATATAAGAAGAAAGGTTGATCCTTATTTGAGTCAATAAACTTTAGTGCTTCGTTTGTATTCTCAATTGCATGATGAGCATCGTTCGTTGGATCATCGGTCGGTTCTGGTTTATCGTTAGGATGATCAACATCAAACCCTTGCGAGCCGGCATCACCCACTCTGCCCGGTTGATAAAACTTATCGGTATTAAGATGCCACTTACCAATCATTGCACTTTTATAGCCAAGAGGTTTTAACATTTCCGCTATTGTTATTTCTTCCAGAGGTAGCCGGTCAACCATCTTAGGGCATTTTAATTTAGCCCATGGATATTGATCACCCGGAATATATTCTGTAAGATGAAGTCTAGCCGGATATTTACCAGTCAATATTCCGGCTCGAGAAGGTGAACATGTAGGTGCTGGAGCGTATGCCTGGGTAAAGTAAATCCCCTCGCGTGCTATTGAATCAATATTGGGTGTTTCATAAAAATCAGAACCGATATAACTTGTTTGATTCCATCCCATATCATCTGCAAGTATAAAAACAATATTTGGCGGTGTACCGTTTTTTGCAAGTGATGTTCTAACCATCCCGGGAAGCATTGAAAGTCCGGCAGCACCAATTCCTAACTGACCGAGTTTTGTAATAAATTCTCTTCTTTCCATTTTACCTCTTGTGAAGATTTATTATATAAAATTTTATTTGAGTTATTTTTTAATTCCAGCTTCTTAAAAGAGCAAGCAGCTCACTTACCTCATCTTTATTTTTTACAACCGGTTGAATACAAAGTCCATCCGGCTTTAAATTGTTTTTCAAAACAGAATAATCCTCTTTAGTAAATCGTCCCATTACAACAAGGGGTTTATTAAATTCCTGAACTTTTCTTAACGCATTTATCATAATATCAACTGATTCAACATTCGGATCTTTTGTTATTTGAAATGCTCTTATTGTATTTACTTCAAGGAAGTTTTCTATTAGATGAAGCGATGATGAATGCAAATGAATTAGAGTATAGTTTGTAATTTCACCCAATCGTTTATCAAGCGGTTGCAGAAATTCATTATACATCTCATTTGAAAACAGGTTTGAATAATCTTCCTGAATTCTGATAACCGGTTCCGGCGCCCATAATTCGTATTGACCGATTACATATCCATCTAAAAATTTGGGGAGCAGATAAGATTGAGCTATTAAAAAAGATTCAAGATTTTCTGTAATTTGATTCAGTATCTTTTTAGCACCATCGGGATCATCAATAAGTGATACAGCCGCATTTTCAACTCCTAATATTGCACAAAGAAGATCCGACGGACCTCTGATAATTGACTGCCCGATTGGATACTTACCTTTAAAGATCTCGTCATAAACCTTGAAGAATTCGAAATACTTTTTTGCCCAGAGGTTACTGCTGCTAAACGGCATAATTTCAACTTCGCTGATATGGTTGAACATTTTTAAAGCAGAGACAGAACTGTTTGTTGAAATTATCTTACATCCGGTAATTGCTTCCATCCATGGAATTGATGCAAGAGGCATAGCAGACCGGACTATATCATCTTCAATATTTTCTGTATATTGTAAGTACTTAATCTGATCTTCAACAAAATCTGATGGTGTAATATTCTCCGGAGAAATCTCATCCAGCTTTAGAAGTAATTGCGCAGCTTTATTATCCTGCCAATAACTCCACGAATCGAGACCGGTACCGACAGTAAATCCAATTAATGGACTATTAACTTTTTCTAATAACCAGAATTTTAGATGTTTTTCTTTGTACTTATCCGGCTGCATTTTTACCATTATAAGATTCTATATTAAGTTATTAAGACAATGAAAAAACCGATTCATACACAAGCAAGCATTCCGCCATCAACATAGATAATCTGCCCGTTCACATAGTCGGATGCGTGCGATGAAAGAAATATTAGCGTACCAATTAATTCTTCCGGATCTCCCCACCTGTTGGATGGAGTTCTTGATTTAAGCCATGTATCAAATTTTTCGTCTTCATATAATGGCTTAGTCATATCAGTTTTAAAATATCCCGGTGCAATTCCATTTGTTTGAATATTATACTTACCCCAATCTGTTGCCATTCCCTTTGTTAAATTTTTCAAGCCGCCCTTCGAGGCTGTGTATGGTGCAATTGTGGGACGTGCAAGTTCACTTTGTATAGAACAGATATTTACAATTTTACCTTCTCTTCTCTTTATCATATACTTTGCAACAGCTTTAGAAACAATAAATGCTCCGGTCAGATTAACATCCATAATTTTCTGCCAGTCGGAAAGTTTAAATTCCTCTAACGGAGAACGGATTTGTATACCGGCATTATTCACAAGAATTGAAATAGGACCGATTTCTTTTTCAATAGAATTAATGTGTTCAACAACTTCATCTTCATGTGTAACATCAAACTCGGAACCATAAGCAAAAAAACCTTCTTTATGAAGATGACCGACGGTTTGATTCTGTCGTGTTTTAGCTCGATCATTTATAACAACTTTACAACCGGCTCTTGCAAGACCTTTTGCAAGTGTTAAACCAATACCTCTTGCAGAACCTGTTACAAGTGCAATCTTTCCGGAAACATCAAATAAATTGTTCATCCTTTTTCTCCCAACAAAAATTTCAATGAATCTTTTATACTGCAATCTGTTTTAATGCATTATTTAATGAATCGTTAATCGTCTTATATATTTTCTCTGCCGTAAATCCAAAATGATCAGCCATAACCGGTTCCGGTGCAGAAGCTCCGTAGGTTTCCTGAGAAATCATTAGTCCGGTTTGACCAATAAATTTTTGCCAGCCCAATCCTACTCCAGCTTCAATACTGACTTTAAGATTTGCCTTACAATGGAGGATAAAGTTTTTATAAGAATCATCCTGTCTATCGAACAATTCCCAGCTTGGAACGGAAATTAATCTAACGCTGTAACCCTCTGTTTCAAATTTTCGAGCAGCTTTAAAAGCCGGATTGATTTCGGATCCGGTTGCAAAGATTTCGATATTAACATGATGGTCGTTATTACCATAAAGCACATATGCACCACGTTTTAATCCTTCGCGCGCACGTTCTTTGGTATAATTGCTAACCGATGATTCAACGGGTTGACGTGTAAAGCATAATGCAACAGGTCCCCCGTTAATCTCCAACGCTGTTGACCAGGCAGCCTTAGATTCATTTTCATCTCCAGGTCTAATCATTACAAGATTAGGTATTAAACGGAGCGACATCAAATGTTCTACCGGTTGATGAGTTGATCCATCCTGACCGATTAATATTGAATCATGGGAATAGACATATATTACTCTCTGCTTCATCAATGCACTCATCCGGATTGCATTTCTCATATAATCAGAGAATACAAGAAAGGTTCCGATAGAGGGTTGTATCATACCATGCAATTGCATTCCGTAAGCGGAAGCTGCCATACAAAATTCTCTTACACCAAATTTAATTTGTTGACTTGCCCATTTATCCCGTTTAATTATTTTATTTCCCGGCAGCCATGTTAAGTCTACGCTTGCAACGTCCGCAGAACCTGAAATAAAAAACGGAAGCAACTCTGCAACCTTAGCAATTATTGCTTCATTATATTTTCTTGTTGGAAGATTAGTGCCGATTTCCAAATTCCAGATCTGATCTTCGAAGTCTTCAGGTAGTTTTCTTTCAGAAAAAATTCTCCACAACTTTCCTTTCTCCGGATCACCGAGAATCAATTTGTAATATGAATCATTCCATTTCTTTTCATAATCCTTAAAGATCGGTTTCAACTCATCAAAATATTTTTTCACATCTTCGGGAATGTAGAAAGGAGCTTCTGGCCATCCGATTTCCTTTTTGAATGCTTTCATTTCTTCGGGTCCAAGGAATCTGCCATGACTTGCACTGGTACCCTGACGTGTAGGAGAATATTTACCTATAATAGTTTTAGCAATAATAAGAGTCGGTTTAGATTTTTCTTTAAGGGCTGAATTGAAAACTTGTTCCATCACATCAAAATTATATCCGTCAATTGTAGCGACGTTAAATCCATAAGCTCGATATCTTGCAGCAATGTCTTCGCTTAAACATTCATCCGTCGGACCATCGAGACAAACATCGTTTGAGTCATAAATAATTATTAGATTATTCAAACCAAGGTGCCCGGCAAGACTACCGCATTCAGAACTTATACCCTCCATCATGCAGCCATCTCCCGCTATCACAAATATTTTTGAATTGAACAATTCGTCACCAAATCTTGCTGCAAGTAGTTTTTGTGCGATTGTCATTCCTGTTGCAGCGCCAATGCCCTGACCTAAAGGACCCGTCGTGGTTTCAACGCCCGGCGTCATTCCGTATTCTGGATGACCGGGAGTTTTCGATTCTAGTAAGCGAAAGTTTTTTATATCATCCAGACTTAGATCATATCCGCACAAGTGAAGTAATGAATATTGAAACATGGAACCATGTCCGGCAGAAAGTATAAACCTGTCTCGTCCCATCCAAGTCGGGTTCTCTGGATTATGCCTCATCACTTTTGTGAAAAGGAAAGCTCCAATTTCTGCAATCCCGAGAGGAAGTCCGGGATGACCCGATTGTTGTTTTTCTATAGCATCTGCAGAAAGTGCTCTAATAGTGTGAGCTACTTTCTGCAATATCATTTTCTCTGAAGATTCCATATTATTTCCGCACAATTGATTTTTTGTGAATCACTCATTCAATTTAATTGTCAAAGATTTTTATTAAGCATAACATTTTTACGTGTATAGTTAAGAGTTTCCGGAGTATTCTTACCAAGAAATAAACTAAACCCGTAACCAAGAATTACAGTAATAAAAAATGAAAGGGCTGCGGGCCAGAGAACACCGACTGCAAGTGTATCGATGTGAAGATTTTTTGCAAATACCATTAGTGAACCCATGATGAATCCAATTAATCCACCAATCAAAGCACCCGGTGCTGTTGCTTTCTTTGTAAACATTCCCAGCATAAAGACACCAAACAGTGGACCGGTAAACATATTGATCAGTTTTTGAGAGTAGGTGAAAATATCTCCTAATAAACCGACAAAGAATGCAAAGAATGTAATTGCAATTCCGATGAAGATAGTTGAGATTCTGGAGATTCTTAATCTTCTTGCTTTTTCTTTTTCAGAATCTTCACCAACTTCCAGATTATGCTGCTTTAATTTATAACGTGCATAAAAGTCGTTAAGAATAGCAGTAGTAATAGAATTAATTCCTCCATCAAGACTTGAAAGAGATGCAGCATAAATAGCAGCAACCATAATTCCAGTAATACCAACCGGCATTACATTAGCAATGAAATACGGGAAGTAATTATCAATCGGCATTCCTTCAGGAAACTGAAGATGTTTAGCAACTGCATATAATCCAGCACCAATTGATGTTACTAAAAAGATATATAATAGATAAGCAACAGCATTTGTGTAAAAACCTTTCTGACTTTCCTTAAGTGATTTAGCAGTTATGTATCTTTGAACCATAGCCTGATCGACACAATAGTTACCCATTTTCTGCACAGTATATGTTACGATCAATGATATTACCGTGAAGTCGGTAATGAGATACAAATGAATTTTACCGAATAAACCCGCATCTTCAAATCCCGGCATTGTACCGGTCATTTTAGTTTTACCACCTTCAACAAGTGTATTCCACACTTCAGTAAATCCGCCGGGTACCGCATGGAAGACGAGGAAAAGCGCAAAGAAGAGACCAATGAACATTACGAATGAGTGGATAACATCGCCCCACATAACTGCTTTAACTCCACCGAGAGCAGTTTTTACAGTTGCAATAAATCCCATAACAAGTATTGAGGGTGCCATTGGGATTCTTCCATCTGATACAACATTTAATACTAGTGAAGGAACATAAATTACAGCAGCCATCCAAGTGATTCGCCAGATTATAAATATTATACTTGCCAGAGCTCTGACTTTATCGTTGAATCTTTTTTCAAGATATTCGTAAGCTGTATACACCTTCAGTTTATGATAAAACGGCATAAATACAAATACAACTAATGGTAAAGAAAGCGGAATAGACATTGCCATCCATGCTAAAATCAATCCGCCCTTAAATGCGCCGGCCGGATATGACATATAACCCACAGCACTTGTTAACGTAGCCATTAAAGAAAGACCAACCGGAAGCCAGCCCATACTTCTGTTTGCCATTAAAAAATCCTTGGCAGATTTCTGCTGGCGTGAAAAGTAAATTCCTACACCTATTATGCCGAAGACATAAACAAGTGCAATTATCATATCGGTAGTTGTAAAACCAACACTCTGCATTTAGCGCCTCCTATTAGATTTATTAATTATTTTTTGCAGTCTTAATTTTATAATCAGACAAAATCAACCCGCTGCTATTGATTTCCCTCAAATTCATATTACCCCATACAGATATTTTATTCTTATCAACTTTTTTAATTACAGCCCAAAAACTTCCACTAGTAATAACTCTTCCTTCAAGATTTATGTAATCAGGTATGGACTTAATATCAATCTCGGTAGTGTATTCATCCGGAATAAATTTATGGTCAATAATTTCTATTTGAACAGGAGCATTTACCAGTTCAACAGGTTTGAAATTATTTTTAGTGCCGGTAATTTTTTCATTAACATTATTGCCATTAAAATTTATTTTTTGTCCCTCTCCAAGCTCAAGAATAATTTTGCTTTCATTTTCCAGAATTATATTGTTCTCGATTGTAGATGGAATAAAGTAATTAAACACATTACTATAACGCAGACTAGCATTTCCTTTGTTGTGCATTATAACATTATTGATCAGTTCTATATAAGAATCAACAGATTGAACACCGCCTCCGGTTTGATTGTGAACTATAATATTATCAGTTACTGTAGCGCGGCTCTCTTTAGACAAACGTATTCCGCCCGCACCTTTTCCTATGGTCCAGTTTCCGGCAATAAAATTTTTAGTGATTAATGCATGTCCAGTATGATTAGTATAAATGCCGCCGCCATCATCATCGGATATATTACCGACAATCCAGTTCCCCTTTATAAGTGGGTATGAAAAATTCTCCGTATAAATTCCACCGGCATCACTTCTTCCTTTGGCTTGATTACAAAGTATAAGATTGTTTTCGATTACCGGTCTTGATTCGTAAGCACAAGAAATAGCACCCCCGTTGCTGCTTCTCGTTCTTCCCCAATCATTTTCGCCTGAAACATTATGTAAGAAAATATTATTTGTAACATGTGGCTGCCATCCCCCTTCCATTCTATTGTTAACAAATTTAGAAGGTGGCGCTTCACTATTCCTTAACCATCCATAAAAAGCAATTGCACCGCCGTTGCCAATTGAAGTTTTGTTCTGATAAAAAATATTATTTCTAATTTCCGGAACAGCGTTGTAAAGAGCCGCTATTCCACCACCGTGGTTCCCGTTCTGATGAATCCGGTTATAGTTGAAATTTTCAGGCTCAAGCACATAATTATTTGTGATGAAACAATTACTGATTATTGGAGAAGTATCATCGCATAGAATTCCACCGCCGTGTGAACGCGCTAATCCATTTGTAATAGTGAATCCATCTATCCTCGAATTATCCGCAGCAATAATTACACGGCGCATTTTCTGTCCATCAAGTATTGTTGGGTATTTATATATATCCCTTTGCCAGTTTTCTTGATTGAATCCGCCGTAAAGATCAACGTAAGGTTTTAATTGAAGAGTAAATCCTGAATAGGAACCTTCAGAAACAAAAATTGCAACACGGTTTTCTTTTGTTGCTGTCACAATTTTATTTAATGCAAAGTATACAGAACTCCAGGGTTTATCAACTGTGCCGTTTCCTTCTGAATCAGATCCTTTTACACAGGAGACATAAAACAACTGGTTGTAATTCCGAGAATCAATTTTTTCTGTTGATGGACCCATTTGTGACAAGCTCTCATAAGCTTGTGCAAGTAATGCCGCCGGCAAGCAGAATACTAATGCAACTAAAAGAATATTTTTTTTCATAATTAATCCGTATACTAATCCAATTTTTTATTATTTATTAAAATGAATTTCCACTTCGGAAAGGACCGGCGAACCTGCACCATTCCCCATATCAAAAATCGCCTGATACTGAATCCACTTACCATTTATATTTTTTATTGATTGACCGGATTCTGTGTAGTAAGACCCCTCACCCTTGGGACCGAGCCATTGTGCCTTAGTTAAATCTTTTTCTGAATTAGCCGATCTCAACTGAAATTTCAATAATGTATGATTAGGCAATTCGGCAATCCATTTAATTATTGAGGGTTTATTATTTTTGTTGTTAAAAGGCGAGGAGATGTATGAATAAATATTTTTTCTATCCCACACATTTCCAATATCAGCACCAACATCATAATGTGCACCAATGCCCGGAATCTTTTGAACATTATCAGATGAGAATCCATTAGAACTTCCCCAGTAGAGAAGTGAATTTGTATGATGATCGCCATATTTCCCTATATCATCAAAGCTGCCGTCTGCGCGATGACAGAAAAAGAATACGTCCATATAACCGTCACGGTTAAAATCGCAGACGATGGAACCGGTACCACCATCGGTCGGAAATTTAATAGAGTTGTTAAGACTATATCCTTCCTTGCTGCCAAGAAGTACTGTGGAAAGTCCGGTGCGGTTACTCTTTCCTTTATATAACGGACAAACAAGATCCAACCAACCATCGTTATTAACATCACCAATTGTCATTGTCTTTGCCTGAACCGGAATTACGATGGGTTCACCATATTTATAATCTTTTTGCTGATAATAGATGAGAACATTTTTATCGTGCGCAAAAACAACATCAAGCAATCCGTCTTTATTTAAATCAGCAACCTCAGGATTACCGGAGCCCTGACTATCTGGAAACTGTATTGAGTTTTTAATTCCGTAATCTCTCGAGCCATCACCATAGAAAACAATAGCTAATCCACCGGCTTGATCTCCGAAAATTAAATCAAGGTTGCCATCGTAATTTATATCTGCAATTGAACATGATCTTGTCATCTTAGTTGGAAGCTCGGTTCTTTCTGTAACCACCCATCCGGATTGACTGCCCCAATAAATAAATGAGCCCGGCCAAGTTTTATCTTTTTTGAGATGTGGAGTTCCGTTGGAAATAATTATATCAAGGAATCCATCTTTATCAAGATCAGCAACCTGAACACCAAGACCGCTAAGACTTGGTAAACCTGTTACATTCCAAGTACTAAATTGATTGTTCTTATTCCAATAAATCCACGCTTCGTTAGCAGTTCGGTAAGTTTCCCCGCGGTTCTGAAGTATTATATCAACAAATCCATCATCATCCAGATCGGCAAATGCTTGTTCATATCCTTCGCGTGAAGGAAGTATAATTTTATTTTCAACATCCATACTACCATCATCTTTACCCAGATACAGGTACGAAGGATCATAATCTCCCCGTGAATTTCCCATCATAGAGGTTATCAGAATATCAAGGCTTCCATCGTTATTAAAATCGGCAATAGCATTACCCTGTGCACCGTGTTCATAAAGAGGTGTTCGATTTGTTTCTTTGAAACCATCGCGACTATTCCAATAAATAAACGATGGGACTTCAAAGGAATAGTGTTCCTGAAAATTACAAACGAGTAGATCAACCCAGCCGTCATTATTAAGATCTGCAGCGTTAGCTCCCCATGCGCCGATTGTTGGAATTGCTTGTCTGTTTTCTTTACTAAATCCATTTGCAGAACCGAAGTAGAGAAACGAATGAATCAAACGATTAGCTAAATTAGGATCGCCGGTTATTGAGTGCTGATGATTGGTAATGAAAACATCAATGTAACCATCTTTATTAAAGTCTGCTGTAACGATATCCTTTGCAGTATAGGATTCAAAGTTTATTTTGTTGTTACTATCAAATTTTCCGTTAACATTCAGGTAGGCATAAGATTCATCACCGTCGCTATTGGCAAAGATAAGATCTATCAAACCATCGTTATTAATATCTGCTGCTTCAACTGCCTGTGCATTAATTGTTGGCAGCTGAATTAAATTTTCTTCTGTAAATCCTTCCTTTCCACCGAAATAGAGAAACGAAAATCCTCCTTCACTATTAGAAAATGCAAGGTCGAGCCAGCCATCATTATTAAAATCTGCAGTTACTACATCTGTTGCACCGGAAGTTGCAATCTCAGAAAAACTATTGCTGCTATAATCATCCTCACTACCCCAATAGATTCGTGAAGGAGATGTCCCTATTTTACTTTTATCGCGGTATTCCCAGAACCCGGCAGAAAATGCTATGATGATATCTTTGTAACCATCGTTATTAAAATCACCAACCGCAGCTTTTTGAGCATCCGAACTTTCTAATAAAATTCTTTTTTTGAACGGATAGAATGCCCACTCACCTTCCTTCTTAACATGATCCTTGCTTAATCCGCCGTAATAGACAAAAGATTCCATACCGGTCCAAGTGCCATTTGAATAGTTAGCAACAACCAGATCAATATGGCCATCGTTATTAAGATCTGCCGGAGTAACCCACATTGGTCCGTTTGCCGGAATATATGAATGATTTTTAATACTGAAGTCTTTTCCGTTTCCCCAATAGATCGACATATCAAGCATTTCAATCAACGGATGGGAATTAACTGAGAGTATATCTACATTACTGTCGCCATTAACATCCGCTCTGTTGATTGATTGTATTCTTCCTTTATGAGAAACATACATGTTAGCACCGGCATCAGTAAATTTACCATCGATAAAATCTTTATAACTATTTTCTTTCCAGATTTTTTGTGCAGAAATGTAGCCGGTTATCAAAATCATTATCACAAGTGTACGTTTTATCATTTCATTTGAACCTTGTAGTTTTTATTGAATTTATTTTTTTGAAAAATGAATTTCTACAGCTGTTAAATAAGGTGTAGCTGCTCCGTTAGGAGTAATCAACCTTGCACGATACTGAATTACCTTTCCATTAATATTTTTTATTGAACTGTTATTCTTTGTAAACCATGAATCTTTTCCATCAGACCCGACCCAATCTGATTTTTCTAAAGAAACTTCATCATCTGCAACACGAATTTGAAAATGAACTGCAGTACCATGAGGTGTTTCGGCTTCCCATTTTATTTGAGACGGGATCTGGTTATCATTTATTTGGTAAATGGACGAAAAATAATCTTCGTATAATTTTCTATCATAACTGTTGCCGGCATCGCGTAGATTCAATCCGCTTGGTCCAACCGCAATAAACTCTTTCCTGTTCTCTTTAGAAAATCCATTTGGACCACCCCAATAGAGTAAAGTAGGACAGATGTGCCGGTGAGGTTGGGCTTCATCATTGGATCCGGACTTGCGGTGATTTGTAATGAGAAGATCGAGCCAGCCATCACCATCGAAATCGAGGATTTCCGAACCTGAGGAACCATAGGATTCTATTTCAATAGGTTTGGTTTTATATCCATCTTTACTTCCGTAATAAAGAAGTGAAGGACGGTTACCACTTACTTCCCCGCCATAACTTGTTACAAAAAGATCGAGCCAGCCATCTTTGTTGATATCTGCAAATGAATTTTGATAAGGAACATAGGTTGCAATTTCATCTTTGTTATTGAGATTAAAACCATCGGGAGACCCGTAGAGAATCAATGAAGAACTTAGTCTTCCATCTGGAGCTCCACGGTTAGGAAGGAAGAGATCGAGCCAACCATCATTATTAATATCGGTTCCTTTGATATACATTAAATGATCTTTGCGACCAAGATCAAAATCCTGATATCTCTCATTTGAAAATCCGTTTTGGTCTCCCCACCAGAATCTTATCTTTCCATCCTGAACCTGTCCTACAATATCGAGCCATCCATCTTTGTTCAGATCCATCAACAAAGGTCCACGCATTCTTTGTCCAAGTGCATGAATAACAAATCTATTCTTAATGCTATATCCTTTTGGTGAGCCCCAGAAAATTGGGAATCCATTTTTATCAGGATTATTCAGATCAACACATAAACCGCTTCCAACAATATCGAGGTAACCGTCGCGATTAATATCCGCAATGCGAACTCCGCCGTAAGCACGTTCCATAGTAAGTTGTGTGGGTGTATTAAAATTACCTTGATCATTCCATTCAATTTGTAAACCGCTCTGTTCGTGATCGATTCCATTATAAAATTTCTGACGTGCTAAAATCAATTCCACAAAACCATCATCATCAAGATCAGCGTTGCCAAATCCAAAAATTTGATGTGTATGAAATTCAGTCCGGTTATTGTTAGAATAATTTCTTGAACCATCACCCCAGTAGATATGAGAGAGAGACGGACCATCGAGGAAATATCCTTCATAATTAAAAAAGACTAGATCCGGCAAACCGTCGTTGTTCACATCACCAATTGTATTTCCATGCGGACCTTGAGTAGCTAACTGAGTATGATTCTCAAACCGGAAATTACCTTTATCATTCCAGTAGACATAAGATGCAAGGTTCATCTGATTGAGAATTCTCTGATTGCTGAATACAATTTCCGGATATCCATCATTATTAAGGTCCCCGCAGCTAACACCGGCAGCCCCGAATGTTGGCAATTCAATTAATTTATTTGAAGCAAAATCTTTTCCATCAGAATAATAGACATAAGAGTTTGTCCAATAAGCTCCTCCTGAATTTGTTTTGCTTGCAACTATGACGTCATCAAATCCGTCATTGTTAACATCTTTCAATACCACATCAGAAGGATTATCTACTTTGATAATTATTTTTTTACTTAAATCGTAAAAATTATTCTTCTCACCTTTAATGATGATTACACCTTGCCTGGTGCCGAAAGCAATATCCTTATATTTATCATTGTTAACATCACCAATCGAAGCAGAATTACTAATAATATTCAGTTCAATAGAATTTGCCGGACCTTTAAATGCATTCTTAGATGATAACATTAAAAAAGTTTTTTCCTGAGTCATAAATACGAGGTCATCAACTCCGTCATAATCAAGATCTCCCGAAACAAGAGAGATTGCACCTTTACCGTTAAATGAAATTTCTAAATTTTTTTCGGCAGAAAATCCCTCTGGTGAATTCCAGTATATAAATGAATTTTTCGGTGAGTTCTCATCATCACCTTCGTAATACTGGCAACCAATAGCAAGATCGATCCAGGAATCGTTATTGAAATCACCGGCAGCCAGCGAAGTTCCATTTGCTGCCGGGAATTCAGCTCTGTGGGAGGGTGTGAAGCTTTGGTCTGTTCCGTAGTAAATCCATGCCGGAACTTTTGGATAATGGCTATCTGCATAGTTCACAACTGCAAGATCATTAAGACCGTCTTTATTAAAATCCAGAATTAAACCATCTCTTGAACCTCCACCCGGAATTTCAATACGTGAACGTCCGTCAATATCAATTCCATTATTTAAATAGATATATATATTTTCTTTTTCATTAGAACCATGACCTGATGGAATATAAATATCAAGGAAACCATCGTTATTATAATCCCATCTTGTGATCATCTGAATTCTTCCTTTAGCAGAAACGTATGCATTACTTCCAGCATCAAGAAATTTTCCATCCTTAAAATCCTTAAAACCGGATTCTCTCCAGATTGATTGCCCTGAAATGTTAATGGTAATAAGTATCGAAAGAATAATGATCTTAATAAACCGCATTATTTCTCCTTATTCGATAACTGGCTAAGTTTTAATTTATGTTCGTAAAGTTTTTCGTTATCGATACTCATCGGCTCAAATGTTACCGTCGGATCCGGAAGTGTAGTATCGAACTTTAAAATGCCGAAAGTCTGTTTGTCATTATACTCAAATATTGCTCCGTGCTCTAAAGGTGCAACGTGAGTATTTGTTAAACGACAGCTTTCCCAATCGTAAAGTGTGTAATCGTTATCACGATCAATTTTACGAATATCAGTTCTATGCCTATCACCCGAAAGAAGTATTACGCCATTGATTTTGTTTTCGGTAAGGAAATCGAAAATTTCTTTTCTTTCCTCTTTAAATCCATTCCACGTATCACGTGAATCGGCTTTAGCATCGAAAGCCCACGGGACACCCGATGCAATTACTTTAAATGTTGCTTTGGATTTTTTCAGAGCATCCAGCAGCCATGCTTTCTGATTAGGTCCCAACATAGAAGGTTTCTCTTCAAAGGGATTCGTGCGGTAGAAGCGGCCATCAAGCATAAAGAAATCGACATCACCTATAGTAAAATTGAAATATGTTCCGGGCCATTCATTAGTTCCGTAAAAAGGATTTATCCAGTTCTGTTTAAAGTTTTCGAGAAGAGGAATCTTCCATTCGGGTTTGTCTTTATATGGACCGAGCCATACATCATCTGTCGCGGCATCGTGATCGTCCCAGATAGCATAGTTAGCAGTTGATGAAACTAATCTTTTAAACTCAGGTCTCGATTGCCTTCTATAATAAGTGTAATAGTGAATTGCATTCGGGAAAGTCGGCATGTTGATATAGACATTATCACCCATCCATAAGAAAGCTAACGGGTTATGAACTTTAATTGTATCCCATATTCTTTCGTTCCAGTAAGCGTATCCCGCACATCCTCCGAATACAATCTGGAATTTTGCGTGCTTTCCTTCTTCGGGATAAGTTTTAAAAGAATGGACTAATGATCCGGATTCAACTTTACCATTAATAAGCATTTGATAATAGTATTCGGTATTGGGCAATAAATCATTAACAGAAACAATTGCAGTATAATCATCGGCTTTATTACTTTTTACAGAAGATGATTCAAAATAAGGTTTCATGTTTTTATTTTTACTTATCCTTACACTTACATTAATTTCATCAAGAGTACGAACCCAGAAACTCGCACTTTTATATGTTACTTTACCGAGCATTGGTCCATGCAGAATATTGATATTATAATTCGATGCAAAACTTTTGAATTGACTTGATGAGGTTAATGGCTCTAATATATCTCTTGGACCGGCGAGAAAACGATCGAATGGCAAACCTTTTTTTATGGCCACTTTTAAAGTATCTACTGCTTCATCAATTTTATTAAGTCGAGCTAATGCAACAGTAAGGTTGAAGTATGATTCAAGATCGTTTGGATCATCCTTAATTAACTCGCGGCAATATTTCTCGGTATCCAAGGGTTTGCCTTCCATTAAATCGAGCATTTGTCTTTGTCCGCGACGTTTGTACTCATCTTTTAGCTGAGTTGTAAAGAATCTTCTATCCCATGCGTTTTCGCTTCCATAGTAGGCATGTTTACTTCCTTCCAGGTAAGCATCGGGAGGGGCAAACTCTCCCATCTCCTGGCCCTGATACATTGATTTTTTTTCACAGCTTACAAGAACTATTAAACAAAGTATGGGAATAACTATAACTAAAAATTTTTTCATCATAACTTCTCCCTTTTTCATAAAGATTTAGCATGACGCAAGTAGATCTAATACTGTTAATTATTTTTAATAATATTTTCTTCCGCCTTCAGGATATGGTTCGATAATTATTTTCTGATCGAACTTTTCCATTTTCTCTTTAGGTTTTCTTGATGAGAATGTAATATCATCAAAATAGACATCAACATATTTTCCGCCTTTACGCGGATTGACAAGTCCAAAACGGTTGAATTTAGAACCTGCTTTTCTTTGTTCCTCTTTTAGATCATAAGAGAAAGTTTCGTTATCGAATTGAACCGTAACTCTTCCAAATTTTCCGGCAGCGGGATCATATTCAAAAGTAAATTGTCTTGTAATTCTATCAGGAATTATTACGGGTCCACGTTTTTCTTCCGATATATCCTGTCGGGGTGATACAACCAATGCGAGGTTATAACCATTTTTGGTCTGATCCATTACTTCAAGACCAAGAAAATTATTCGGGGGATTACCTTTATATTCTCCTTCGATAGGAGCCATTTTTAATTCTTTGTTGAAATATCCAATCAGCATTCTTCCATCAACAGCTCCTTCAGGAAAACAAATATTACCTGAAAATTTAATCGGGTCTTCGAGAGTAAATTCACCAATATCTGCAGCGTAATAACCATGAAGCGGATCAATAACTTCGGTTCCCCAGAATCTTCCTCCAATTTCACCAGGAGTTTTACCTGCCCAGTTCGTTTGTGTATATCCGAAATTATGACGTGAGTGAAAATCTTTTTCAACAAATGTTATGCTATTATTAAGACCTTGCCAGTATGGATCCCGGGAGAGATCAACTTTTTTATCATTGATTACCAAATCGGAGAGATAAAATTCTAAACTGCCTGTATACATCTGCCAGTTGTAAACACCAAACCGGTTCATAAAAGTTGGAATTTCCTGATGACCCGGTAATAGATAATAACTAACGGATTCATTATTGAAAGTAAATGTGATTTTGCCTTTTATTTCTTCTGGATGTCTTTCAAGTGTCCATAAATGCCATAATCCTTTACGATACCAATCATCAACAAGTCCAAGATCACGAGCCTTAAGCAAAAGTTCTTCTAATTTTTCAAAAGTCATAGAAGGTTCATCTTTAATAAATTGGTCCAGAATATCCTGGGTAGGAACATTATCTTTTTTATTCTGAAAATATTTGGGCAATCGTGGATCGGGCCATGGATTATCGGCAACGCATGCATCGGGGTCATATTCCAGCTTCCAGAAATTTACAGAGCCGTCTCCTTTAATTTCAGTGTCGGGAAAAAGATTAGCTCCGTTTGCTTTTCCGGTTTTGTAATCAATATAGAAGCGCGCACTCCCATTTTTCATCTCTCCTATTCTGAATCCACATGAAGACCATACGCGCCAACCCTGTCTTTCTGAATTAAAAAATCCAATGTAAAAACCGGCTCCGTCTTTTAGAGGATCAATAACAGCTAATCGGCCTGATGCTGAAAAACGGTTTTTAAAATTGAGAGGTTGACCAATCGGCATAGCATAAAATGCCGGCTTTGTTGATTTCCAGATAATACCGCCTATTTCACCGGGACCGAATCCTGTTTTATTTGTAGGAGCCCATCCGAAATTTTGTGTTACTGTAGGACAATCGCTGCACTCAACTCTATTATTTACTCCTTCCCATTTGGGATCAGTATCAAAATTTTCTGTGATAGTAATAATTGGAGCTTTTGATTGTGCCATTAATGAAATTAGAGCAATTAAGGAAACAAGAATTATTTTTTTCATCGCGATAAACTCCATAAACTTCTTAAGTAAGATTATTTGAGAGTAAAACCGAACAACTGCGCTTTGGTAAATTGAAATTCAAGATGTACTGTTTTTGCTTTAAGGGAATTAAGTTTTTTCCAGTCAATTTTATGTTCCACGGAATCGCCTTTAATTTCTACCCAACCAAAATCTTTCATTGGTTTTTTATCTGCATCAAGTATTCTTACTCGCATTTCTCCAACCACATTAGCATTAACAGTAATTTCATTTGCAGAAAATGTAATTGGTTTTGTTATCAGGTAAGCAGGACTTAAATCAGCATCACGGCTTACATAACGATCTACCGGCATTCTTGCAAAGCATAAATGTCTTTCTTCAAAACGGTTAACTTTATGACCGCGCTGATAACCGCCGTAATAGATAAATGTTTCGTTGCCAACAACAATCTGTTCGTCGCCCCACGACATAGCATGGTCCCATGTTCCGGGAACAGGATTATTAGGGATGAAAGGTTCATAATCTCTCTGCCAGTTTACACCATCGCGAGTCCATGCTAAAACAGTGTAGCCAAGTCCGGCGGCTTTTCTATCCATATCACCCATTTCATAAGCAGAAGCTCCGGCAGTTGCATTTATATCGTCTCTTAAAACTTTCACAAAGCCAATTAAAAGATCTCCTCTGTTTATTACACCGGACATAGCGTAGAACTGTGTTTCGCCACGTTCAATCGGTGCACCAACTTTAGGCCAGAAGATTGGTCTTATCGGTTCCCAATTAATTAAATCCTTGCTTACAGTCTGATGAGGAATTCTTCTTAGTTCATCCATCATAGGATTATTGGGATCACTGAAACCACCGAGCCGGTGGGAAACAACTGCCAGATAATGTTTTCTAATCGGATCCCAGTGAAGTGTTGTTATATCATGGTTATGTAAGAAGACAGGATCTTTTGAAATCATGTTCCATTTAATTCCATCGGGTGATGTTGCAATTCTGAAGCCGGGTTTAAGGTATGTAGCAAATACATATCGTTCGTTTTGATTAATGTAATCCTTACCGCGGTCAAGAACTGTGCACCCGAATTGAATCTCTTCGGGATAATCGCAAACATGTAATGGACGATTCCAGTTAATGCCGTCGTCAGATTCTATATAACTCAGTTTGCAGCGACTTATATTCATTGTTTCTACAAAAGTGTTGTACCACATTTTAAATTTTTTAGTCTCGGGGTCTTGAATTACCGAAAAGTATGGCTGCCAAACCTGGTCTTTGCTTAGTCCTCCATATAAAATTGGTTTATCCATTTTATTAGGATTGTTAACTGTTCTTGTAAGAAATGATTGATCGCCAATTAAATAATCATCAATAAATAATTGAGGTCCGCTCTTTAGTAATATCGGTTCGGATTCATATTGCGCAAAACAATTAGTAGAAATAAAAAATAAAATTAGAAGGGCAGCTATTTTTTTCATCGAAACTCCGAGTTTATAAATTAAGCTTAGAGTACTCATTTATTAATACTTTGTTTTCTTCGTCAGTTAAAGGAACAAGGGGCATTTGAACATAAGGTTTACAGATGTTCAAGTGATTTAAGATAGCTTTCACTTCAGGAATTGTTCTTGTCATTGGTTTATTATTCTGCACAAGAGCAGAAAGAGTTTCTGCCTTATTCTGGAATTCCATTGCGGTTTTTTCATCCCCTTTTATCGCGGCTTCATATAATGATTGAAATAATCCGGGTGTTACATTTGATGTGTTCGGAATTATTCCATCAAAGCCCAAAAGAAGTGCCTGGCTCGATTTATTCGTCCAGCCGATAAATAAAGAAAAATCCTCGCGGTCTTTAAATTTCTCTGCTAGTTTTTCAACTCTCTCATAATCGCGTTCGGAATCTTTAAGAGCAACAATGTTAGGATGATAACTCAGTTTTTCAATAACATCTATTGGAATAGTCATGTTGGTAATTGATTTTATATTATAGATAACAATCGGTCTCGGTGAATTGTCAGCAACATATTCGAAATATTTTGTCATCAGGTCCGGAGTAAGCGGAAAGAAGTAAGGAAGGTGAACAACAAACACATGCACACCATAATCAGCATATCTCTTCGCAGTATTTACAGTGTTCTCAACACAATTATCAGTAATACCGGCATATAGAGTTGTTTTATCATTTACAATTTTTACAGCAAGTTTTGCAAGATGCTCGCGGTTTGAAACTGGATTTAAAGCTATTTCACCCGTAGTACCCAGAATAAACGGAAAGTTTTTATTTTTCATTACAATGCGAAATAAATTCTCAACAGCCGGATTATCTATTTTACCTTTTTTATCAATTGGTGTTACAAGTGGTGCTATAACACCATAATATTTTTTTTGTGATATCATTTTATTACCATTCTTTGAGTAAGAAAATATTTTTTGAATGTGAGGCGGTTATACAAACCGCCCCACCAGGAACAGAACTATAAACTCCACTTCAAACCGGCACGTGACCACCAGGAATAGTATTCCTGTAAGTAAACGCGCCATGGAACGCCAAGGTATTGTCTTTCAGGAGCATTTGTAATATTGTTGACTTCAACAAATAATTCTAGGTTTTTCCAGAAATTGTAAGAAGCAGAAAAATCAAGCTGACCATGTTTGTCAACAAAAACATCAAACAGAGTATTTTTACCGACTAATCTTAAGAATTTGCCCTGGAATGCATAAGCTAAACGTGCTTTGAAATCACCTTTTTCATATGCTAATGCAACGTTACCAACATCTCCAGATTGTCCGGGCAAAAATCCTTTACGACCTTGCAAATCAGCTTCTGCCCATGTGTGAGTGTAATTAAAATAAATTCCAAATCCGGATAAGAAGCCGGGCAAGAAAGTTAATTCCTGTTGCCAGCTGAATTCCATACCAAACAATTCTGCATCTCCGCCGTTAACTGGTTTTCTTTCTTCGTAACCGATATACGCACCGGAAGTTGTAATCTTTCTACTTTCGAAAATTATTCCTTTTAGAGATTTGTAGAATAAACTTGCCGAAGCCATTCCGATTCCGCTGAAGTAATGTTCAACCATTAAATCTAGATTTGTTGATTCAGTCGGTTTCAAGTCCGGGTTACCCATTCTGTACCTTGAGTTTCTTGGTTCGAGGAAGAACATCGGAGCTAAATCGAAAAAGTTAGGACGTGCAATTGATTTAGTAAAAGATGCTCTTACTTTAGTCATTTCGAAAAGATTATAACGGAAATGAACCATTGGGAAGAAATTGTTGTAATCCCTTTTTTCTTTTGTAGGTGTTAAGCTAGAGAAGTTTCCACCGCTATCAAAAACAAGCTTATTACCGTCGTATTCGGTTGTTGTAAATTCATGACGGAACCCGGCAAGAACAGATGCTTTACCAAAGTTGATGTCTGTCATTAAGAAATATGCTAAAATGTTTTCATCAGATTTGTAAGTTGCACCTTCTGAATCATACCAGTTTATAGTCTCCCTTAATACTGTTCCATCTTTTCTATTTGCTTTTACAAAATCATCAACTTTTTTCCAATCTGTTTCCGGACCGAAATTGTAATTATTTTGCATAAAGTCATTTCGCTGTCTATCAGAAAGGAAGTTAGCAAGTGTAAGATTTGGGGTCTTTAAGTAACTATACGAATAACGATCATCATTTCTATCTTTAAAGGTCGTAGTATACTTGAAACCACCAGAAAGTTTTGCGGGATACTCATCAAGATTATACGGTAATTCAAAATTAACTCTTCCCACGGTATACTTGGTAGTACTCATCATGTCGCGGTAATCAAAACCAGCAAGGTTCCATCTTGTTGGATCAAGACGGGCATCTACTGGAATATTTGTATTGGTAATTGTGTACTTTGGAAAATCCTGTTTACTAAAATCTAACGAAAGGTTTACTCTCTGGTAGAAGTCATATGAAGTAATAATATCTGCAAAGTGATTTTCTTCTCCATATGTATGAGCAATATGATAATTAATATTCAGCTGTCCCAACTGAGATACACCACCAAAACTATACTGGTTCTGGAATAATTGTTCAAGTCGGGCTCTTTCTTCTAATGCCATTCTTGAATTTTGAGTAAGTGTACCGGTTGCATTTAAATAAGTACCGCTATCAACTCTAAGGCGAAGTCTTGCTCTTTCCTGCCAATCATCAAACTGATTCCATAAAACATTAGCATAAATTCTGTGATATTCATTAAATCTGTATTCAAGACCACCGCCTAACCCGTAACGTGTTTTCTTATTAATGTAATCCATGAAATTTACTTCGCCCAATGCGAAAGGAATTACATTTTTATTAGCATCCTGTTTTTCATCCCAGGTAAATTCCATATTATCTGTACCGCGTTCTCTCTGATCGTAATTTGCTGTTATTGATATACCGAAATTTTTATCCTCACCAAGACGGGTGCTAAAAGTAAAGTTACCATGATAAGATGGTTTACCACCCAAATCGTTATAACCTGAACCGGCAAGAACACGCAAATTCATACCCGGATAATCAAATGCGCTTTTTGTAATAATGTTAACAGAACCGCCTACAGCATTTGCATCCATATCCGGAGTAATGGCTTTGTTAACTTCTATAAATGACATTTGATTCGAACCGACTATATCTAATTGTGAAAACCTTTCCTGGTTACGCGTAGAAGCCAAAACTTCTCCGTTTACAGTTACAGAACTTAAACGGGGCTCGGTTCCACGAATCATAGCATATCTTCCATCTCCCAACGAGCGAGCTATGTATACACCAGGTATACGTTGAACAACTTCTGCAACGTTAGCATCCGGAAAACTTTCCATCTGTTCACGAGATACTACGTTTTTAATATTTTCAGCTTCTCTCTGAACAGCAAGTGCTTTTACCTGACCCTGTCTTAAACCTTCAACAACAACATCTTCTAAATTAACGTAGCTTGGTGTCAATTTAACCAGTACTTCAACTGTTCTTCCGGAAACAACAGTTACATCAGTAACAAAATCAGCATAACCGATATATTTTACTTGTAACTTATAATTACCGGGAGAAACATTAGCAATACGATAAGCACCTTGTAAATCTGTAGCCGCCCCAATTTTTGTACCCACTAATAAAACATTTGCTGATGGCAGAAATTCACCGGATTGTGAATCGGTTACACGTCCGGAAATATTACCATTCTGTGCATATAACCCCACTGAGCTTAAAATAAAAATAAAGAGGAATAGTTTAGATAAAGACACTATTAGTTTTTCTTTCATTTTGTACTCCTCGATTGTTTGTTTTCACTTCGTTATTTGTTTGATTGAAAAGATTGTTTTTTTCATTTCATATTTTTCCTCCTAATGCTTTTTATTTAAGTAAAATTATTTTATTAACTAGAGTTTGATTGTTAGTTTTCAAAACACAGAAATAGATTCCGCTTGCCAATCCATCAGAGTTAAATGATATATTATGCATTCCAGCATTCTTGGGACCTTCATCCAAAACAAAAATCCTTTGTCCCAGAGCATTCTGTATACTTAATTCAACATTTACTGGTTGATTAAGCTTGTAAGAGATTTTTGTTTGATTGTTAAATGGATTAGGATAATTTTGATAAAGAATAACATCGGTTGGAATTACATCATTAGAAACTTGCTCGATCCTGGTAATTTTTCCTGAGGAATTAATATTCAGGAAATAAGAATCACTTTTAGAACTATAGCTCGATGTTGAACCGGCAATTACTGCATTTCCATCAGAGTTAATTATTAGAGCACCCGGACCCTCACTTTCCTCGCCGCCTAATTGCAATCTCCATAATTCATTACCATTGAAATCAGTTTTGATTACAAGAAGATCATTTTTAGATTGAGGAAGTATTTGAACCATCGTAGTTCCGGTAACAACAAATCCATCGCTTGCAATTGCAACTCTTGAAGCATAATCCTGATACTGAGCACCGAAAACTTTTCTCCAAACAAAATCACCCGAGGAATTCACTTTTAAAAGAAGCCAGTCGTGTCCACCGGCAACAGAATAAGTTAACGAGTAACCAGATACAATAAATGAACCATCTGATAATTCTGCAATATCAGTAGCTTCATCCCAATCAGCTCCGCCATGTGTTTTTTCCCAAATTATATCTCCATTACCATTAATTTTAACAAGGTAAACGTCGAAATTACCGGCACCTTTACTCGATGTTGTTGCAACAATTAAATAATTACCATCCTGAGTTGGAATTATTTTTTTACCCGCATCACCACCCGTGCCTCCATAATTTTTTTCCCAGACTTTATTTCCGTCTTTATCAGTCTTTATTAAATAGATCTGTGTGGAGGTTGCAAAACTTCTGCTTGTACCCACCAACAAAAATCCACCATCTGGTGTTTTAACAAATGAACCGGCATTTTCTTCTTCGTTACCTCCAAATTGTTTTTGCCAGGCTACAGTTCTATCTGAATTTAATTTTGCAAAGTACAAGTCATTGGTTGAGTTTTTAATTGTTTGTCTGGTACCGAAAAGAATAAAACTTCCGTCAGAATTCTGTTCTAATTGAACTATCCCCTCGGAAATATCTTCCACCCCGTAGCTATGAGTCCATATTATTTCACCAAGGTTGTTAGTTTTTACAATGTAATAGTCCGAGTATTCTCTATCTGGCAATTGAATATTACCACCGAGGAGATAACCTCCATCCGGTGTCTGTTGTACGGAGCCCATTCCATCATTATCTATTCCTCCAAATACTCTTTCGAATGTTGGTTTAGTTCCCCACGTTCCATACCCTGTTATTGTATATTTATTAGGGCTTGTTGAAGCGTTACTTACAATAGTAAGCTCTGCAGTAACTTGACCGGTATTTGTTGGAATAAATTCAACATCAACAACAAAATATTCAGCAACACCAAGTGTTTTTGTCCCCGGATTATTCAGCAGTTTAAACTGAGGAACACTCGATAAACTTATAGAAGAAATATTTAATGCTCTGGTATCAAGATTATAAATTGATATCTGCCTTATTGCCTTACTTCCAATCGGGATTTTACCCAAATACGGTTGTTGTGGAACAACAGATATAAGCTGAGCAAATATGGATGATGAGAATAATATTAGAAAAGCAAAAAAGGTAATTAGTGATCTGATTTTGATTAAGTTGTATTTCATGATCCCTCCGTAAATAAAAACTTTATACCTTATTTAGATAAATTCATCCGAGCAGAACAAATTAAAGTCAAGTTTTAGAACTTGGTATCTAGAATCCAGCTAATTCTTTTAAACTATTTTCTTTACTGTTAACTAAATATGAAGCGTCAAAACCAAGACTTTTAGAAATTCGATCAGCATAATTTTTTACTTTATTTCCTAATCTTTCAAAATCGCTTTCTTTTATTCGGAAGGATGGGCCAGAAATCCAGATTGCTGCAAAGGGATAACCTCTAACGTTAAATATAGGTGCAGCAATGCAGATCATACCTTCAATTTCTTCAGCGTGATCAATTCCATATCCCCTTTCTTTTACAATTAGTAAATGCTTTTTAAATTCTTCTTCACTTCCAATAGTTCTTTCATTATACCTGGTAAATGTTATGGAAGAAATAATTTTTTCTTTTTCATCATTTTGCAGAAATGCAATAATCGATTTAGCCGGAGCCGATGTATGCAGATGAAATTTCCTTCCTGGTTCTAATACGAATCGGAAAGAATGTATTCCCGGTACTTCTTCTATTATCAAACCTTCATTTCCGTGTAGAATGCCTAACGGGACTGTCTCACCTAATTCGTCTCTGAGTTCTCTCATTACTGGCAAAGCTTTTTCAATTAGTGTTTGTTCGCCAAGTGCAGAGTAACCCATTGTTAGCAACTTCTGAGAAAGTTGATATTTCTTTGTTACTTCATCTCTTAATAAATAATTCTTATCAACTAATGTCGAAGTTATTCTGAAAATACTGTTGCGTGGAATTTTTAATTGTTCAGATAATTCAGAGGCTGTTAAACCGGCTGGCTGTTTAGATAGATGTTCCATTATTGCAAGTGCGCGTTCAAGATTTGGAACATGATATTTCGAATTATCAGGCTTCTTTACCATGATAACCTACTTTATTTTTTCAAAGTGTGTTTAATATATAGACTGCACGACCAAATATAAAACGCGAACAAAGTAATGTCAAGCAAAATCGGTAATCAAATACAAATACATTTATAATTTTGTAAAAATGATTCCTTGCTTAATATTCTGTTATACAAGCTACTGGTCTGGCCTTGAGAGTCAAAAACTTCAAAATAATACTATAATAAAAGGTTTTTCGAGAAGGCAATAAAGCATGACGCATGGAATTAACCGAACAAAAAGTTAGAACTAAATATCAAATTTGTGGATTCAATAATTGACAGATCCCAAATATGGATGACATCTAAACTACAAATTGAGAGATTAAAAAAATTATTAATTGTGCCGATATCCCTAGAATTGCTGTTGATGATGAAAATATTTTTAAGCTTTTATTTACCTCCAACGATGAGAATTTTGTAACCACCCAGAAATAACTATCATTAGTATGAGAGAACACCATTGAACCGGCACCCATTGAAAGAACTACCAGAACAAGTCCCATCTCTGAAGCTAACTGCAATTCATTAAGCATCGGTAATACAATTGAAGATGTTGTAATTATTGAGACGGTAGAAGAACCCTGAGCAGTTTTTAATCCAGCAGCAATAAAGAATGGAATAAAAATTCCTAAGCCTGAACTGGAAAGATATTCTCCTATGATAGTACCTATACCTGATGCTTTTAGAACCGAGCCGAATGCACCTCCAGCCGCTGTAATTAATAAAATTATTCCGGCATTCTTAATAGCATCCTCTAATACTGAATGTAAAAAATTTAATTTGAAATTTGGATTGATGAATAGACTTGTTACTAATCCAATTAACAATGCAATTGCCGGGTCTCCAATGAAAAATAGAATTGTTATTATTATCCCTCCTGTTTGAATGGAGTACATAATAAGGATTGACTTAACCGCAATAAGTATAATCGGAAGAAGAACAGGCAAAAAAGACAAGAGTGGATTCACTTTTAAATCCATATTCAAGTGATCAACGTCTTGCTTCAATTCAACATAAGAATCGGAATTGTTCTTTTCAATTAATTTAATCCAGAGAAATCCTATTGCTAAAGAAAACATTGCAATAGCCAATCCGAGTAGCATCAGCTTACCGATTGGTGCACCTATTATACCGGCAGCTGCAGTTGCACCCGGATGCGGTGGTATTAAGCAATGAACTGAATATAAACTGATACCAAGTAATGATCCCATGATTGCCATCGACTTACGTGTTTTTGCGGCAACTGCTTTATTGAGTGAACTTAAAACTACAAATCCGGAATCGCAAAAGATCGGAATACCGAATACAAAACCGGTTATCGTCATTGCCAATGGTGAATTTTTATTACCGACTTTTCTCAAAATAAATTCGGCCATTGAATAGGCAGCGCCGGTTTTTTCCAGCACTAATCCTAACGTGGTTCCAAAAACTATTATCAATCCTATAGAAGCAAGTGTATTACCAAATCCCTCCTTTAAAACCTGTATCACTTTTTCGGGTGGTAATCCGGTTAACAAACCCATTCCAATTCCAACAAAAATCAATACATAAAAAGCATTCACATTAAATCTCGCTGTTAGTAATATTATCAACACAACGCTAATCAAAAAAGCGACAATCAAGAAAATTTCATTATTCATAATAGTTCGTCCGGTAATTGATTTATAGTTTTTATAAAAACATTTTCTAAAAGTATGAATTTATTCAAAAAAGAGATCTACTTACTGATTCAAAAAGAAAACTGATTTAATAGAAATAATTTTCATTGTTAATTAGATGTTCAATTAAAAGTCTGTTCCAATTTTATTTGTTCTTGATTTTTAAAACAGCCCAATGAGCCGGATGATCAGATGCAGATTCCGGTGCTCTTAAATAATGAGTTTCTGCGACTTCTAAATTTCCGGAAATAAAAATGTGATCTATTTTTTCTGTCATATCAAGTTTATTATCAGCTAGTAATTTCCCACTGCGAATATTTTTATTTCTCAATCTCATATTCGCAACTTTCAAATTGTACTCGCCAATTCCGTCAGGATATATTTGGTACCATACGTCATTTAATTTAGATGAGATTTGTTTATAAAAGGGGGAACTATTCGTAAAATTAAAATCACCGGCTATAATTATATTTTGGTTTTCGGTAATAAGATTAATCAGCATCTCTGTATGTGCTTTAATTGCTAAATCTGTTCCATCGGGATGATTATTTACAATAAGTATACTGTCTCTGTTAACGATGACAGTACAAATAGAAGTCCCGACTTCATCTTTGTCGCTATATGTAAAAATGGTTCTGCAATTCTTTATTGGAAATCTCGATAATATTGCCGTTCCAAAAGTACCAGTTATGGTTTTAGGGCCGTAATAACAATAAAAGTTTAACCTGTCTTGAAAATATTTTACTATGTCATTATTACCTCCGGATACTCTTGCAATATCGCTTTCCTGTAAACAGAGAATATCGGGATTAATTTTTTTAATTACATCAAGCTGGTCTCTATATGCTTTGTTCCCATAGTAATCTACGCCTTGCTGAATGTTATAAGTCATTACAGTAATGTAATCTTTCTTTGATAGTTGATTAGTTTCGTTGAATGATTTCTCGTGTAAGGTAACTGCTATCCCAAAAAACAAAATCAGTCCTGTTAAAACAATTATTTTCGTGCCCGGTTTAATTTGCTCAGAACCATTTAACAAAACTTTTATCCGAAGGTATGGCAGCAACAATCCGATAGAAGCTACTAAGATTGGAACAACGAATGCGTTCCTGAAAATTCTCCCGATTACACCCACATATCCCCAGATATTAGTAAAAATCATTATCAGTATTAATAACAAGAACACCATAGAGGCAAAAAATGACGGCAATGCAAGTCTGGTAATCGAATTACCGGTTAGGCAACTTTTAAACAGAGCAAAATCTAAAATCACAACCGGGGATAATAATAACATTACATAAACTATCAAATCTTTCACCGTGTTTGGATCTTCAACCACTACATGATTTGATTCCGGAAATTCAATTGTACTGATGGTGTTGATCTCAATACTAAGTATTAACGATGCACAAAAAAAAAGATTCCAGAGAATAATGTGATGTTTTTCTAATTTGTTTATAAATTCAGTTTTAGTCTTCAACAAAATGAAAAGTGTAACAGAAGCAGTGACCATTATAATTATAGTATTATAGTCTGCGCCAGTCCATCTCGATAAAATTCCGGGGGTTGCAAGGAAAAAGTAAAATAATGCAATAGCAGAAAAAATGCCGGCTATCAATAGATATAGCTGAATAGCTGAGTGTTTTTTATCTGGAATTTTTTCATTTATTCTATTTACACTCTCTTCTCTTATTGACCATAACAAGTAAAATGCTGCAATTATCAGAGACCAGTTTAATATAGATGAGGTTCCATATATATCAATGTTAATTGTCGATCCAATTGTTCGGAGCAAAATCGATATCATAATTGCTATTGAAATGGCTAACGATGTGCTGCTCTCTTTTAAAAACTGACCGCTTAAAATATTTAACAGGATAAAAAGGAACAGAAGAACACTTAGTGAGGATAAAGCAACTTTCCATAATCCACCAACATGTGGACTGATAGTTTGAAATAGTAAAAAAAGAAGTACCGTTCCATTTTTTTGCCGAATATTTCGCTGGCTTTTAATCAGCAGCAACAATGGAGAACAGAATGCTAATAGTCCGGCAATACTAAAGTTTATTTGTTTATTGAGAAGACTTTGATGATAAATTGATTCAATAAGAATTGTAAGTTGCTGTAGAAAAAAAAGGAAAAGAATACTAACCAGGATAGTTGAGTATTCATGGATATTTTTTTTATCTGTTTTTGTATTATTCATTTAATCAAAAATAATTCTAAAACAGATACACAACAACATAATTTAATGAGTATCGGTCAAGAAAATATCTATTGTAACAGATTTTTTCTAAGATATTGATTAGATAAAGTAATGTTGAAAAAAAATAAAGTGTTGAAAGTACTGATAATTACTTAGAAATATTTTTCTGGAAAAGTACTCAGGAGAATGATGAACAAAAAAGATAATGATGCTGAAGTAGATGGAAATATTGTTACCGGCGAGGCTGACGAAAGCGGAGAATTTATAATAATTGATAATGTCGGTTCGGTTTTACACTTAGTCGAAAGAGCATTTTAATGCATCCATTGTTTTCTAGATGGACCGAACATCACGGATTCATTTATCAATCGATTTTTATTTTTGATATCCTGAATAACCTCAGGATCTCTTAAATATTTATAAAAAAAGCCCGATAATTCGGACTTTTTTATATAGAAATAAATACTCATTATTATTTAATCAATATCATCTTTTTAATCTCAGTAAACTTTCCGGTTTGTAATCTATAAAAATAAATACCACTCGCCATTTTACTCGCATCAAACTTTATTTCATATTCTCCAGCAAACTTCTCTTCATTTACTAAAGTTGCAAGTTCAATCCCCAGCGTATTAAATATTTTTAATGTCACAAAGCCACTATTTGGAATGGTATATTTTATAACCGTAGCTGGATTGAAAGGATTAGGATAATTCTGAAAAAGTTGAAAGCCCGATGGAAGTGATGTATCCTGAGTATCTATTGATGTTGTTACATTAGTAATATTGTACTCCGGGGATATAGAAACTGTTTCAGCTCCATTCATTCCAAGAATTTTGAAACTATATTTTCCAGCTTTTAATACTTTTATGTAGAGCGTATCGTTTTGTAATTTAAATTCAACATCAGCAGAAAGTGAAACAACTTTTAATGAAGTGATATTAATCAGATTGCTGGCAAAAAGATTCAAAGCAAAAATTTTTTCTTTTCCTGTTTCAAAATTATAATTGGATAATTTTATTTGTTTCCAGTCCACCGACGAATAATTATCAGGGAGATTATTATTAAGCCAATTGATTCTTTGACTGATCCAGCTTTTTAAGTAATTGATTTCCTGTTGATAACTTGTAAAACGATTTTTATTAGGCCAGGTATAAACCAAAGGATTAAAAAGATCATTCCATTTAGTAAAATTCCTTTCTCTAGCTTCGGCCAAATAGGTAACATTTTGATCAATAAAATTATTTATTGTGGAGATACTAAGAATATTATTTTTCAATTCATGCCATCTTTTAGCAAGTTTATTTTTAAATACTGGATCCATCATTAAATTAGTAGTCCAGAAAGGCGCACTCCATAAATCTTCATAATGTTTAAGTGCTTGCCAGCCGGAAGGATTATAGCCGTCATCATAATCAGCTAATCCATAAGATATATCATAATCCCAAACTGGTCCCATTACAAGTTTTCCATTTTCACTATCACGATCTTTATACATGAAAGCACTCAATCGATATGCATCAGTATTTTTAGAGAATTCATTTATTAGATAATAGTCAACAAATGAATCGATATCGATATAATTATAGTAACCAGCAAATGGATCTTTAAATAGAGATGAGAACATGATTTTTTCGAACATAGTGATATAATTCTTAATATAATTCTGCTGTTCAGGTAAAATATCTGCAGCTTTGGGATATTCATGAATGTATGTAACTGGAGCTTTATTACTTCCAATAACAGCCGCATATGGTGATGTCCAGTATTTATCACCCGGATCAACACGGTCAATTTTTACAATGTATCCGCCTGTTAAGGGATCACCGGAAATATCATTTGCACTCATCTTTTTTATGTTGATGCGGTTTTTATCTCTTTTCACTTTTTCTTGCAGAATATAAATACCTCTGTAATCTCCATTTATTATTAGTTCACAGTATTGGGTTCTAGAAGCATATCGACCCATATCATTAGATATTTTATATGTTAATACATTTCTCAATAAAGTTTTGTCAATGTATGAGGCATTAAGAACAAAATCACTTTCTTCCGGCATTCCTAACAAGCCAACTTTAATGTCATTACCTTGTTGATCTCTTAATTCTATTCCATATTGCTTCTTATTAAACATCTGCGAACTATGTCCACGAATTTCAATCCCAATCTTTCCATCGTATGCATTGAATGGATCTGAAATATTATTTCTATTACCGGGTCCGTTAAAAATAATACCCATACTTGCTGTTATTTTGGGATCATCGGGGATAGTTTGACCATTAGTGTTTATTACTACTATTGGAAGATTTGAAGAAGTAAGTGTGACCTGAGCAATAATTTGCACAACAGAAATGAAGAAAAATAAACTTAGTAAGAGAATTTTTTTTGCCATTTTAATCAATGAAATGTTTTATGATCAATTAACTATAACTTCTTTGTTCAATTTGATATCCCGCGAAGAGGCTCCAACCATAAATTCATACACTCCTTCTTCGATTAGCCATGAATCTGTTTGAATATCGAAGTAAGCCAGATTTTTCTTAGGAATTGATAAGACAACTTTTTTGGTTTGACCGGTTTTTAAGAAAACTTTTGAAAATGATTTAAGCTCTTTTACCGGACGATCTGCTTTCGATATTTTTTTCCCTATATAAACTTGAGGCGTTTCAATACCATCCACTTGTCCTGTGTTTTTGACAAAAAAGGAAATTAAATAATCCTCACTATTTTCTTCAATATTGATGTCGTTATACTCAAAAGATGTATAAGATAATCCAAAGCCGAAGGGAAACAAAGGTTCGATTTCATATTTATCAAAATTGCGGTATCCTACATAAATATCATCACTATAATAAGTTCTGGAAGGAAAAGATTTATAAGTTTCGAAAGCGGAACAATCTTCCCATAATTTGGGAAACGTTACAGGAAGTTTACCGGAAGGATTATAATTTCCTAATAATACATCGGCAATTGCATTACCACCCTGGCTGCCACCAAACCACATTTGCAAAACTGCAGAAACTCTATCAATCCAGCTATTCATCAATACCGGAGAACCGGAGTTCAACACCACAACAACATTATTATTTACTTCAGTAACTTTGTTGATTAATTCAATTTGATTTTCAGGTAAAAATAAATTTTCTCTATCGCGACCTTCTGTTTCAATATTATAAGAGTTTCCGACAAACAGCAGAACTAAATCACTTCTCCTGGCAGTTTCTATTGCTGAATTTATTATATCTTCACCGGGAGTATTCCACCCTAAAACACATACGGCATCACCAGCATTTTCATAATACTCAAGTTTAATTTTGTAGGGTTTATTTTTTTCCAGGAGTAGTTTTACATTGCTGGAACTAACTCCTCTATCGAACCAGTCATCGATCATTAATTTATCGTTCAGGTAAAATCTAATTCCGTCGTCGGAAGCAATACTAATTTCATACTGACCCGAAATCTTTGGCACTAAATATCCCGTCCATTTTACAGAGAAATTATCTTCACCAATTCCCTGAACAGGATTATCGCCACGCCACCAGAAATTAACTTCTTTATCAACTCTTTTAAGAACTGGCTCACCCGAAAGAGTTTTATTCGAGAAATATTCGCCGGTCAATCCATGTTTTTTTAATTTTTCATCGGTATATAAAATTTCAGTGGGAATTGATTTTGCATCACCTTCAAGTCGTGCGCCTTCAGCAAATTCAATTGATATATTTTTATTTACTTTATTTTTCAATCCTTCAAAAGGAGAAACCGGATTAATTGGTGAAACAAGAGAACTTCCACCACCGCCGGTTCTTGCTATTTGAGCTGCTGGCCCAATGACAGCTATTTTTTTAACCTTTTCTGTTTTAATAGGAAGAATACTATCCTTATTTTTTAGAAGGACAATTGATGCTTTAGATACTTCGTATGCAATTTTTCGATTCTCCTCACTGTTTATAAGTGAGTTATTTTCTTTCCATTCTGCAGTATCAAGTAACCCCAATTTGACAATGATAGCAAGAATCCTTTCTACTTTTTTATCTATAGTAGAGATATTAATTTCATTCCTTTCAATTGCCTTAATTACATTATCATAATTCAAGAATTTTCCAAAAGGCATTTCAAGATCTAGTCCGCCTTTTAATGTTGGAAGGACAGAATGAACTGCGCCCCAATCACTCATCAGTAATCCTTTAAATCCCCATTCATCTTTAAGTTTTGTTAGCAAGAGATAATCATTTTCACTTGCAAAATGATTATTCACTTTATTATACGCAGACATTACACAAAGAACATCTGCTTCAGTAACAGCGGCTTTAAATGCTGGAAAATAAATTTCATTCAACGCGCGTGAACTTACAAGAACATCTATGTACATTCTTTCATGTTCCTGATTATTTGCGGCAAAATGTTTTACAGTAGCGGCAACACCTTCGCTTTGAACGCCTTGAATGTATTTTACAGCCATTCTAGAAGCTAAAAAAGGATCCTCGCCAAAGCTTTCAAAATTTCTTCCGCCCATAGGAATGCGAGCAATGTTGACGCACGGACCTAGAATAACATGACGCGCTTTACCTTTTGTTTCCCTTCCTAATGCAGTTCCCAGTGAGTATATAAGATCGGGATCCCAGGTTGCAGCCATTGCAATTGACACAGGAAAAGCAGTTGACTCGCCCCATCTTACTCCAACGGGTCCGTCAGCCATTCTCAGTTCAGGTATTCCTAACCTCACGATTGGTTTAGTTGCAAATCCGGTTCCGCCAAGTAACTCTATTTTCTCTTTTAATGTTAGTCTTAATAAAAGATCGGTTACTCTTTCCTCAACGGTAAGATTGGGATTTTGATAAGGGAGCGGTTGAGCATAAACTGTAAAAGAATAAAGCAAAAGGAAAAAAATCTTTTTCATAATTAGCCTTAAACTAATAAAGGAAAATTAAAAATCAACCAAGAGCGCTTTAAGATAATTTTTGTTAATGGAACAGTTACTGAATTTTATATTTTCAAGAAGGTCGTTAAGGGCTTTCATTATTACTTTTTGTGCGGGTTTGTTATTTCTTTTCTCTTCAAAATTTTTATAAGAACTTTCGGCATATTTAATTATTTGATTCCACTCCTCAGTTCTATGAAAAGAAACAACACCTCTTGTAGAATCCATTTTTTTATAAGGCCAAAAACTCCATCCAATTTTATTTTTCTCTAACAGAATTCTGAATGATTTTATCCACTCATCTGTATTCTCGCCAGATTCGCCCATCCAGATTGGGACATTATACTTTTCACCGAAATCGATATACTCCTGAATTTCTATTTGTTCAGCGGGCATCCAGTATTTGTGAAATGTATATGCGATGTTATTATCGAAGGGTTCAGAAAAAACAGAAAAGTTAGTATTCCATTGCGCCCCCCCCAAAAAGATGATATGGTTTCTATCAACTTTTCTTATTGCCTCAACTATTCTTTTATAGAGCGGTTCCAACTCCTTATTAAGTATTTCCTTGTTTTCAAGATAATGTGGAATCGGTTCATTGAGCAGATCGTAACCAAGTATAATTTTTTTATCCTTATAATGCTCAGCGATTTTTTGCCATAATTTAATAGTTGCCTGTTTTGCAGTTTCATTTTCCATTAAATAAGGATATCCCCAGCTATCGTCAATGTTATCACCAGTCTGTCCACCCGGAGCGGCATGCATATCCAGAATTACATATAGATTGGCTTCTTCGCACCAGCGTATCACATCATCCAGCCGTTTAAATCCTTCATCAATAAAAATTTCCGGATGATCTTCCAGTACAAAAAGTTTGAAATTGAATGGTACTCTGATATGATTAAATCCCAACTTCTTAAGAAAAATTATATCTTCATTTGTGATATAATTATCTCTGAACTTTGACCAAAAGTTTCTCGCATTGTCTGCACCTATCAATTCTTTGATCACCTGATCAATCAATCGGAATGAATTCACATCTTTGAAATGAAACATATAACCCTCTGGATTGAGCCAATTGCCAAGATTCGTCCCTTTCAGAAGGATTGCTTTACCATCTCCATCTAGAATATTTTTTCCCTGTACCCTTGCAAATTCTTTTGGCTGCGGAAAAACTGTAACAGAAAAAACAATTGATAAAAGAAATAAGTTAATTATTCTAAACATTTGTTACCTCTGACTTTTACGATGGCTTAACAACCATTCATAAATGTCGGAATTATTATAGGTCTCCGTCCACGAATCATGATCGGCTTCGGGGTAAATAGTAATTTTAGCATTTCCATTGCAATATTTAAGTCTATCCACAAGAACTTGTGAGCTTGATACCGGCACAACCAAATCTTTTGCACCATGAAACGTCCAAACCGGTAGTTTACCTATTGAACAAATATCGAATGGATCGCTCCAACCACAAATTGGAATTACAGCTGCAAGACGATCCGGTATTTCTGTTGCAAGTCTCCAAGTACCATTACCCCCCATACTCAAACCGGTTACATAAATTCTATCCTCATCAATCTTATACTTAGCAACAATTTCATCTATTAATGCAATTAGAACTTTTGTATCCCATCTTTTATTAACAGGGCATTGAGGGGAAACAACAACGAATGGAAATTCTTTTCCTTCCGCAATCATTTTGGGAGGACCAAGCTTTTTTACAAGTGAAAGATCATCTCCTCTTTCTCCTGCCCCGTGAAGAAATAAAAGTAAAGGAAATTTATTATTGTCCGAATAGTCAACCGGTAAATAGAGTAGATATTTTGTTTGGACTTCTGCTTTGTAAGTGCCGTTGAAATTTGATTCAATTAATCTTTTTTCCTGTGCAAAGTTTTTCAACGGGAACGCAAAGATAATTGTAATTAGAAATATCAGGTATAACTTATTTCTACAATATTCACTTCTTTTCTTTTTCATAACCTTTCTATTTATTGATTATTAAAAAACAAAATTTGTTTTTGTTTCATTAACCATATTTTAGTAACTCAATCCAAAACCGTATTGGAAAAGCGGATCATAGTTTTTGTCCCCCCGGTTAATTGGAATCTGATCCATAGACTTTGGCCAGCTTACCGGTAATTTACCTGTGGGTTTATAATCACCGAACAAAACATCAGTTACACCTTGACCTTCACTACCCGGTAACCATGCAGCTACAAATGCATCTGATAACGATAATGCATCATTTATTATAAGAGGTCTGCCAGAAAGAAGAATTACAACAATCGGAACCCCGCTCTTTTTTATTTTCGAAATAACCTGAAGATCACTATCCGACAGATTCAAATTTTCTTTATCGCCAAACATCTCGGCATAAGGTTCTTCGCCAACAACTACAACAGCAAAATCAGCACCTTCTACACCCGATCCGTCTTCCGAAAAAGTAATTTTTGTTTTAGGAGAAACAGCTTTTTGAGCTGCTTGAAGAATAGTAGTACTTCCATTTAGTACTTCATCCATTTTACCTTGCCACGAAATTGTCCATCCACCGCATTGCATACCAATGCTGTTAGCACCACGTCCGGCAAAATGAATTCGGGAAACATTTTTCTTAAGGGGCAGGGTATTATTCTCGTTCTTTAATAAAACGAGAGATTGCCTTACACAATCACGCGCAATATTTCTATGTTCTTTGGATCCGATCTTTGTTAGTAAATTTTTATTAGTAGATGTCCTTTCCATTAACCCCATGCGATATTTTATTTTTAATATTCTTCTAACAGCGTCATCTATTCTTTGCTGAGATACCTTACCTTCAGTTACCAGTTCTTTAAGGTATGTTATAAATTGCTTGTAATTGTTTGGTTTGTCGTCGCCATTTGGAATCATCACCATATCAAGACCGGCATTAATTGACTTCTCAATAACATCTTTATAATTCTCGCCAAGCTGATCGATTGCTGCCCAATCAGAAACAATAAAGCCATCGAAACCTAATTCATTCTTTAGCACATCAGTTAATAAATATTTATGACCATGAAGTTTTTCGCCGTTCCAACTATTATAAGATGCCATAATAGAACCTGTACCAGCTTTAATGGCTTCAATATATCCGGGCAAATGTATTTTTCTTAAAGTCTCTTCATCACATTCTGTATTACCCTGATCTTGTCCATTGGTGGTACCGCCGTCTCCCAAATAATGTTTTGTGCATGATAAGATAGAAGTCTTATCAAAATAATTTTTTCCTTCAAGTCCTTTAACAGCCGCAGCGCCTAACTTAGCCACAAGATCCGGATCTTCGCCAAAACTCTCATAAGTTCTTCCCCATCTTTCATTTCTTGCTACAGCAACACAAGGTGCGAAAGTCCAGTTCATTCCTGTTCCGGCAACTTCTGCTGCTGTTATGTGAGATGCTTTTTCTACAAGTGAAGAATTACCGGTAGCTCCAAGCGCAATATTATGAGGAAAAATAACTGCCCCGTTTACATTATTATGACCATGTACAGCATCTATACCAAGCAGCAAAGGAATTTTAAGTCGAGTTTTTAATGCAAGCTGTTGGAGTTTATCAGAAACTTCTGCCCAACCTTTTGGAGTAATGTCATCAATTTCTGAACTTCCACCCCAAAGAACTGAACCAATGAAATATTTTTGTATATCATTGAAATCTTTGAAAGCAGTATAATCAACTTGTGTCATCTGACCTATTTTTTCATCTAATGTCATTTTGCTAAGCGTTTGTTCAACTTTCTTATCGATTTTATTTTTATCTCCGCTTTTGGGATTGATAATTAAAAATCCACAGGTAAGAAGAATTGAAAACAAGAATAATAGGCTAAGGTACTTTTTCATTTTATTCCTCAATTATTAGTGTCATTTATTTTTCTTTTTTAACTCATTCCATATTAGAGCGCTGGAACCAAGTACTGCGGCATTTCCATTAGGCAAACCCGATGGGATTATCTTCACCTTATTTTTAAAAATGTTAAGCATAAAATTTTCCATATAGATTTTAACAGGATCAAAAATAAATTTACCGGCGTTTGCCAATCCTCCAAAAAAAATAATTGCTTCCGGACTAAAACAAGCTACTACATCAGCAAGTTGAGCACCAAGTATTTTAGCCGTGCGATCGAAAGCAATAAGTGCAATTTCATCTTCCTTAATAGCAGCTTCATAAATATCTTTAGAAGTGAGTTGATCGAAACTGAATTTTCTTAAACTACTTGGTGAGTTCAATTCAGCAAGTAATTCAAAAACTGTCCTCTTAATTCCGCTTGCAGATGCATAAGTCTCAAGACAACCACGTCTTCCGCATCCACATTCTCTACCTTGAATATCATAAATCATATGACCTATTTCACCGGCAAATCCGTCGGCGCCGTAGACTAGTTCACCGTTTACAACAATTCCGCTTCCAAGACCGGTGCCAAGTGTAATGACAATAAAATTTTTCATTCCTTTAGCAGCACCGAATATCATTTCTCCAATTGCTGCGGCATTTGCATCATTTGTAATGGAAACAGGAACATTAGTATACTTTTTTGCAATATCTAAAACATTAACAATTCCCCATCCCAGATTTGGTGGTTGTTCAATTGTCCCTTTATAATAATTAGCATTTGGAGCACCAAAACCAATACCGGCAATTTCATACTTATCAGTAAAATGTGAAAATGATCCATTAATTTTTTTGAATAATCTCTCAAACAAATTTTCTGCACCATTACCGGGATTGGTAGGAAGAGAAGATTCACTTAAACAATTTCCAACATCATCAACAAAACCGAATACAGTATTAGTACCACCAATATCAACACCAACAGCAACTTTAATTCTACTCATATTTATACCTTAGCAGTGGAATAATTATGTTTATGTCCTTTCAATCCATAAAATGCAATATACATATAGCAAAGAACCGGGATAAAGAATGCGTGGTGGATTCCAATATTGTCTGCAAAGAAACCTTGTAGAACCGGAATTAATGCACCACCTACAATGGCAGTACATAAAATACCCGATCCTTGTCCGGTATGTTTTCCTAATCCATCAATAGCAAGAGTAAAGATTGTTGGAAACATTATTGAATTGAACAATCCGACTGCAAGTATTGTCCACATTGCCATAAGACCGGAAGTAAGCATCGAAATAATAACAAGCAAAGAAGCAACTCCGGCTAAAATAGCCAGTGTCCTTCCGGGTTGTCTTTTACCTAACTGAAAAGCAAAAAAATTGAGTAAAACAAAACCAAAGAAAATTAATGTTTTGCTAAAACCATTTAGCGAGAAGGAAGAAAAGTTTTGATACTCTTTGGTAATATAGAGGGCAAGTACTATTGCAAGAACAAAAACAGCAGTAGTGAAGAGAGTTTTTTTAATCTTATTTGTCAATTCAGAAAGTGAAATCGCACCAAAAAATCGACCAACCATTGCCCCGCCCCAGTAAATGGATACATACGTACCGGCATCTGCTTCTTTTAATCCGGCAATAAAAGGTTGTCCTAAATAATTAACGAGAAATGAACCGATTGAAACTTCGCCGCCTACATAAACAAAAATTGCAACGGCACCAAGAACAAGATGTTTATATTTCCAAGCACTGTTGAAATGATGATCGAAGCTCCCTCCACTTCCACCGCTTGCAGAAATATCCGATGCTACAATTTTAGGTAATTTTATAATTGCAAAGAATGCTGCAATAATGAATAGAGCCGCAGCTAAACCAAGATAGGGAACCTGAACCGCGCTGGCTTCTGCAAGTTTATATGCAGTTATTTCTTCCTGAGTCATTAATTTAAAATCTTCAGTAGTTTTCACTGCGAGAGTTAGTATCAGCAACGAACCGAATAAGGGCGCGATAGTAGTTCCAAGAGAATTAAATGCTTGTGTAAGATTTAATCTACTTGATGATGTTTCCGGTTTACCAAGTATTGCAACATATGGATTTGCCGCGACTTGAAGAGTGGTAATACCTGATGCAAGGATAAAAAGTGCTACTAAGAAAATCAGATAAGATTGATATCCGGCTGCTGGATAAAACAGCAAACATCCAATTCCCGCTGTAACAAGTCCAGTTACTATTCCATTCTTATAACCGATCTTTTCTACTAACATACCTGATGGAAGGGACACAATGGCATATGCAGTAAAAAAACTAAACTGAATTAACATTACCTGAGTATAATTTAAAGAGAAGACTGCCTTTAAATGAGGGATTAATATGTCGTTAAGACAAGTTATAAATCCCCACATGAAAAAAAGTGTTGTTAAAATTGAAAGAGCTGCAGGATAGCTTTTTTGTCCGTTAACCGAACCAATGTTTGCAGAAATTGTTGAATTAGTTCCTGCCATTTATTTCTCCTTAATAGTTTACCAAATTTTTTGTTGAACAATTAATTGCTTGCTGATTTTAATTCTTCTTTATATCTAATAATCTTAAGAACCTCTACTGATCACTACTTTAAATAAATCATCTTTCTGGAAATTGTTGTATTACCATAAACAGCTTGATAAAAATAAACTCCGCTTGATAATCCCGATCCGTTAAAATCCACTTCATATTTGCCGGGTCTTTGCTGCTCATTAACCAGCGTTACAATCTCTTTTCCAGTTATATCATAAACCTTTAGTTGCATGTGATTATCGTTTGGCAATTGATAAGAAATTACTGTGTTAGGATTGAAAGGATTAGGAAAATTTTGATCCACTTTAAATTCCATTGGTATTTCAAATCCCAAATCAACATTTGTCCCGGATGATTTTTCAATCACTATTCCATTTATTAAAGGATTTTCTATTTCCGATGCAAAATGGATATCTAATAATCCGTTTGTAACTTCAACATCCTGACAAATGTAATTATATGCTGTTCTATTGCTTGCGCTCTTATAAAGATCGAGATTATCTATGAACAGTTTCCCCTGGAGATAAACATCAAAGATTCTTTTGCCGGGCGAATTAAAATAATTTTCAGCAAACATAAGTCTAACATTATATTTACCGTTAGGAAGTCTTACAAAATATTTTACAAGTCCATATCTTTCCGACTGATAAATGAACTGTTCATTTGTATTAAGAATCGTATTTTGATTCGCTCCCGAAGATCCATCGAGATATCCATAATCTACTGAAGAACTCCATTCCTGGTCTTTTAAGTAACCGCTTGATGAACTTGAAGCTCCAACGTTAATTTTAAATGGGAAAGCTGGTGGCTTTAATACAGTTACAATCTTTGCAACCAAGGCGATTGTATTGGGCACAGGTGCTCTATCTTTTATTCCCCCTTTTATAATAAGATTGGGAGATAAATCAGGAGAAAGAGAAGCAACGGTAAGTTCAACTGTTCGAAGATCTGATAATAATTCTGCTTTTGAAATTGTTACCCCTGGAATTAAATAGTTATCCAGATTTTCGGATGATAGTTTTTCCAGCTGTTCAGAAAAGAATGCTCTAATTTTATTTTCACTACCTCTGGCATAAAGTAATACCGGAGGTTTTTTATCTGTAAATCCAAGATTAACAGCATCAGTAAGACATAGAATTAATTTCCCGCTATCGAAAACCGCATTCTCTCTAATAAAATCGCAATCGTTTCCATCCCATGTGTGTGTTGCTTTTGCCCATTTTGTAATATCATACGAATCAAAATCATCTTTCCACTGAAACTGGAAGTTGTTGCCCGTTCCGTAATTCCCCGAACCCGGTTTGTAAGAATAATATGCAACCCAGTCATAAAATGAAAAAGCCGGTAATATATCGTCGCTCCAGACTCCCGCCCAATTAACTGCTGCAGGATTCCAGACATTCATCATAATCTTTTGAGATCTGTTAAGAGTTTTAATATGATCTCCGGTCTGCCTGTAAACTTCTTCGCCATCAATAAACCAAGCAACATAATTCGGGGTCCATTCAAAAGCATAAGTATGGAAGTCAGTAGAAGGATCAAAATTCACAAAATGACTTCGCACATGATTTGTCTGTCCCGGTGTAATAGTATTAAACTGAACAGAATTGTTGTATCGACCCATAATTTCAATATCGATTTCATTCCACTCCGAAGTCCCGCCACTTCCTAACTCATGATATGTAAAGAATGATGCCAGCATTCCTTCTTTACCAGCTGTCTTAAGACTTACTTCAAATCTTCCATATAGAAAAGATTCGTATGTTCTATATTCAGCTCCTTTATAATTTTTTGAAAAAAGAATAATGGGCACAAAAAGAATTAAGAGAATTGTTTTATTTATATTTTTCATAGAATTATTCTTTAACATTATTTGAGTAGAAGCATTTTTTTTGTTTCTGAAAAATTACCGGCAATAAGACGATAGAAATAAACTCCGGCTGCAAAAGAGTTAAGATTAAGATTTACCGAATAAGTGCCGGGTGCATAATAATCGTTAACAAGCGTCATTAATTCTCTGCCAAGTGTATCGTAAATTTTTAGTGAAATATTTTGCACCGAAGACCCGTAATTAATCAAATTATTATTTCCGGAATTTTGATGAGGAATAGAATAGTTAATTGTTGTTTCGGGATTAAAAGGATTTGGATAATTTTGCCCGAGTTTAAAGTTTAACGGCATCTCACTTTCTTTCTCTTTAATGGAAACTTTGTTGTCTGCCCCATTAAAAAAACCTGATACAAATACCAGCGGGGCGTTCCAGTTGATTGCAACTTCATTCGAAGCATAGCTGTTTTCATCATCCGCATAACATAATGCCGGTGGCGTTGAAGAATTAAATCTGGCAGTTAACACATTATCACTTAAATATTGATCCGGTCCACCAACCAATAATCCCGGTATCGGTTCAAGAATTCCATCAGCTATCGATTGGCGATGATGAGGTTTCATAGGATATTTATCGCCAACACCAGTTACAAATGAAATGTTATGAGCATTTGTACCAAGTATATAGTTAAGTTGCGATAAAGCTCCATTAAGATATAATTGGTTACCCGTCAAATGGTTTGCAGCAATCAACAATATTGCTTTGTTAAGAACTTCAGAGTTGCTACCCCAGTTATAGTCACCAGGACTCATTGCAACATTAAGTCCATTTGCATTCTGTACATTAATGATTGTGTTGCAATAATTGAGAAGTCCATTTTTAATTTCATTTATAATAGAAGCATTTCCATGTTGATAGCTATTGATTAAAAAGCTAAGTTGTGCAAAACTATTTACATTCTGCCAGTTCATGGCATTTGTAAAAATTCCTCTTCTCTTATAATTATTATTTATATAGTTGTCATAAACTGTCTCCTTTGTTGATCTGAACAATTCTACTGCAGCCCAAAGTCTTTCATCAATATCGTTGTTGTCACCGTACTCGCCAGTATTGGTTCCTAATGGATTTTTAAAACCGCCAATGGGAACGATACCTGGATTTTTTTCAAGATATGACCACGCCTTGCGAGCATATGCAAGACAATTCTCAGCAAAGTTTAATTGAAAATTCTTGAACACACGATAAGCCATTGCCATAATAGCTGCAAAGTTTCCTGTTGCTGTACTGGATATTTCATAAATGTATCTGTTAGCATTATCGCTTTGCGGCATTATGAAGCCGGGAAATTTTTCGGTAGTAAGTTTTGCATATACACCGCCTGATAAGCTTTGCATGCTAATCAACCAATCCAGCTCAAATTTAATTTCATCAAGAAGGTCTGGAATACCGTTACCACTTTCAGGAATATTAAACTGATCCGAGCTAAAAAATTCGGGATACATTTCGTATGCAAGTAATAATGTTCCGGCTGTAATTCCGGCATTTACAACATACTTACCGAAATCGCCCGCATCATGCCATCCACCGGTTGATAATTTAAAACCTGATGTATCTGTGCTTACATGAAAAAAACCATCAAATCTGTGACATATGGAGTGCTGATAAATACCGGCGTGTGTGTTGAACAAAGCTGTTCCACATCTCTGAAAGTAAAACGCTTTAACAGATTTTTCGAATAGATCCTTAAAGACCATATTCGATATTTTGAAAACACTCGACCGGTTTGATTGCTTTCCAGTGATATAAAAATCACCCGTCATTTTAAGATCCGAAAAATTTCCTCTATAGATCTGCAAACCGGTGGAGGGATCTTTTTGATTTAGAAGCTCTAATGAATTTTTGAATACAACTTTGGAATTGTATTTATCTAATACAAAGAAACTATCGGATTGGAAGGTGAAGTAAACATATTTTTCCGATTCGACTAAATAACCGGCTTTATTTACAAAAATCCCCTGTGGAAAAAGATTCTTATCCGAAATAAAAAATAGAAGAAGAAAAAAAATCAATGTCCATAATTTATTTTGCATCTTTCCGGGGATTAATTTGAGTGTCATAATCCTGTAAACTTTTGAGTACCAAAAAATTAATCTAGAAAATGAGGAGTGAGTTTTAATCCCACTCCTAATTGATGATGACTTATTTGTTAAAAATTAATTCCAAGAGAAAATTTTTGAATGTTAGTAAGTCTACCAAAATTACCGTAAGAGTAATCTACTTTAAGACCAATGCCACCGAAAATAGTTTTCTTAATTCCAAAACCGAATGTGTAAGATTCTTCCGAATCTTTTAAGAAAAGAGATTTATATCCTCCTCTTATGAACACAATATCATAGAGTGAATATTCACCACCAATATTAATACTTTCATAATCATCACTTGGATGTAAA
>Ga0067045_1027596_pt1 | contig 83614 bp, 93 predicted proteins | sample TerdegcTABiofilm_FD_59184 | JGI IMG/M metagenome (GOLD analysis project Ga0067045, IMG submission 59184) | Combined Assembly of (Gp0054472, Gp0054536) Wastewater bioreactor microbial communities from Singapore -Terephthalate degrading... | reverse complement strand
GCCGCGCCCGGCCAAGCCCAAGGCCGCGGCCAAGCCGCGCCCGGCCAAGCCCAAGGCCGAAAAGACCGAAACCGCCGAAGCGGCTCCCGCCGCCGAGGGTCAGGAGGAATAGTCATGGCTGAGATCAGCGCCACTTTGGTGAAAGACCTGCGCGAGAAGACCGGCGCGGGCATGATGGACTGCAAGAAAGCCCTGGTGGAAAGCGGCGGCGACATGGAGAAGGCCGTCGTCTATCTGCGCGAGAAGGGGCTGGCCAAGGCCGCCAAGAAGGCCGGCCGCGCCACCTCCGAGGGCTTCATCGGCTCCTACATCCACTCCAACGGCAAGCTCGCCGTGCTGGTGGAGCTCAAGTGCGAGACCGACTTCGTGGCCAAGAACGAGCAGTTCCGCGAGTTCGCCCGCGAGCTGGCCATGCAGATCTGCGCCGCCGCGCCGCTGTGCGTGAGCCCGGACCAGCTCCCGGCCGACGTGCTGGAGCGCGAGAAGAGCATCTACAAGAAACAGGCCATGGACGAGGGCAAGCCCGAGCAGATCGCCGAGAAGATCATGGAAGGCCGCCTCAAGAAGTTCTACCAGGAGTCCTGTCTCCTGGACCAGGCCTACATCAAGGACGACAAGAAGCGCATCCAGGACCTCCTGAACGAGCTCATCGCCCGCCTGGGCGAAAACATCCAGGTGGGGCGCTTCACGCGCATGGCCCTGGGCGACGACGCCTCGGGCGAATAAAGAAAAGGCGGGCCGCAAGGCCCGTTTTTTTTGCCAAGCGGAACGGAACGCTGTAAGGTGTCCCCCAGCCTGGGGACCGGAAGGAGAATCATGAACACGCTGCGCTACTCGCGGATCCTGCTCAAGTTGAGCGGCGAGGCCCTGGCCGGAGACCAGAAGTTCGGCATCGCCCCCAAGGCCATCAACACCTTCTGCCAGGAAATCGCCGAGGTGGTCCAGGCCGGGGTGCAGGTGGCCCTGGTCATCGGCGGGGGGAACATCTTCCGCGGCATGGCCGCCAGCGAGCAGGGCATGGAGCGGGTGCAGGCCGACTACATGGGCATGCTGGCCACGGTGATGAACGCCCTGGCCGTGCAGGACGCCCTGGAGAAGATGGGCTGCTCGACCCGGGTCATGACCGCCTTCGACATGAAGGAGGTGGCCGAGCCCTACATCCGCCGCCGGGCCATCCGGCACCTGGAGAAGGGCCGCGTGGTCATCTGCGCGGGCGGCACCGGCAACCCCTACTTCACCACGGACACGGCCGCGGCCCTGCGCGGCATGGAGCTCAAGGTGGAGGCCATCCTCAAGGCCACCAAGGTGGACGGCGTCTATGACAAGGACCCGCGCAAGTTCGACGACGCCGTGCGCTACGAATGCGTGACCTACCTGGAGACCCTGGAGAAGCGGCTGGGGGTCATGGACTCCACGGCCATCTCCCTGGCCCGGGACAACTGCATGCCCATCATCGTCTTCAACCTGTTCAAGGAAGGCAACATCCGCCGGGTCGTCAGCGGCGAGCCGGTGGGGACCATCGTGCAAGGAGGAAACTGACATGCAGGCGCTTCTGAAAGACGGCGAGAAACGCATGGACGGCGCCGTCAAGAACCTGGAGAAGGACTTCGCCAAGCTGCGCACCGGCCGGGCCTCCACGGCCCTGGTGGAGAACGTGGCGGTGGACTACTACGGCACCCCCACCCCGCTCAACCAGATCGCCTCCATCTCCGTGCCCGACCCGCGCACCATCACCATCCAGCCCTGGGACAAGGCGGCCTTCGGCGCGGCCGAAAAGGCCATCCTCAAGTCCGACCTGGGGCTCACGCCCATCAATGACGGCAAGATCATCCGCATCAGCATCCCGCCCTTGACCGAGGAGCGCCGCAAGGAGCTGGTCAAGGTGGCCAGGAAATACACCGAGGAGGCCAAGGTGGCTGTGCGCAACGTGCGCCGCGACCTGAACGAGAGCCTCAAGAAGAAGCTCAAGGACAAGGCCATCACCGAGGACGAGGAGCGCAAGGGTGTGGACGACGTGCAGAAGCTCACGGACAAGCACGTGAAGCTCTGCGAGGACACCCTGGCCAAGAAGGAAAAGGAAATCCTGGAACTCTAGGCCGCACGGATGCTTCCCAGGCATGTGGCCGTCATCATGGACGGCAACGGCAGATGGGCCCAGCGGCGCGGCCTGCCCCGCGCCGAGGGCCACCGGGCCGGGACCGAGGCGGCCCGGGCCGTGGTCACGCGCTGCCGCGAGCTGGGCATCGGCCACCTGACGCTCTACACCTTCTCCCGCGAGAACTGGTCGCGGCCCGCCGAGGAGGTCCGTTTCCTCTTCGACCTCCTCGTGCGGTTCCTCAAGAAGGAAACCAAGCTCCTCCTGGAGCAGGACATCCGGCTCAAGATCCTGGGCGAGACCGCGGGCCTGCCCTTCGGCGTGCGCCAGGTGGTGGAGTCCGTGGTGGCCAGGACCAGGGACTGCGGGTCCATGACCCTGAACCTGGCCCTGAACTACGGCGGCCGCGACGAAATCCTCAGGGCCTGCCGCAACCTCCTGGCCAGGGGCCTCAAGCCGGAGGCCCTCAGCGAGGAGGTCTTCGCGGCCGAGCTCTACACCGCGGGCCAGCCCGACCCGGACCTCATCATCCGCACCAGCGGGGAACTCCGGCTCTCGAACTACCTGCTCTTCCAGGCCGCCTACGCCGAGTTCTACTTCACGGACGTGCTCTGGCCGGACTTCACCCCGGCCGAACTGGACAAGGCCCTGGAGGACTTCGCCCAGCGCCAGCGCCGCTTCGGCAAGACCGGGGAGCAGACGGGCACGGGAAAATGACCCCGGCCCGCCGCTTTCGCCAGGAATTCCAGCCCGCTCGTTGACCTGGGACGCCGCCCCGGCCTATGCTCCGGCCGGCGCCCGGCAAGCCACGAAACGCCGCCGCCCCAAGGAGCGACATGCGCGGCGCACGGCCGTGCGCGTGGATTCCGGCGACTTCACCCTGTCCAGCTCCGGGACCATCGCGGGCGGCCTCTACGCCCTGCGCACCGGCGCGGGCGCGGACAGCCTGAGTTCCGCGGGAGGCGTCACCCTGGCCTTCGGCCTGGACCCGGCCGTGCCCCTGGCCCCCATCCGCGGCGTGGAGACGCTCATCCTGGCCGACGGCACGGTCCTGGACCTGACCGTGTCGGGCCAGACGCCCGTGACCGACGGCCAGGCCTTCGACATCGCCCGGACCACGAGCCTCGCGGCCACCCCGTCCGCCCTGGCGGTGACCGGCAACCTGCCCATGATCACCTGGACCGCGCGCACGGATCCCCTGGGCGCCAACGCCCTCCAGGTCCTGGCCGCACGCGACGGCTCCTGGTACGCGCACCACTCCCCGGACCCCTCCCTGGGGCGGGTGCTGGACGGCCTGGCCGCCGGCCTGGACGCCTCGGGCGACCCTGCGGCCAATTCCGGCCAGCTGGCGCCCTTCAACCAGACCGGGAGCGTGGCCACGTCCGTATCCGGGGGCTCGGCCTTCGCCGCGACCTTTGCCGGGCGCATGCAGCGGCTGCGCGGTTCCGCGGCAGGGGCCGGAGGCTTGGCCCCCGCGGGCTTCACCCGGCAGGACATGGACCCTGTGGAGACCGGCGCGGCCCTGGACGTGCGCAGCGCACAGGACGATTCCCTGGAGGGGCTGCTGGGCCTGCGCCTGTGGCGCGACTGGGACCTGGGGGACTGCCGCCTGACCCCGGCGGTCTGGGGCGGCTGGCTGCACGAATGGCTGGACCCGGACAGCGGCGTGACGGCGGCCTTCAGCGGGGCCCCGGGCCAGACCTTCACCGGCGGAAACAACCCGGTGGAAAGGGACAAGGCCCGCCTGGGCGCGGGCCTGGAAACGGCGTGGAGCAGCGGGATGGGCAGCTCCCTCCGGCTGGAGGGGGAGCTGGGGGAGCGCAGCACGGACCTCTCCCTGGCCCTGGGCCTGTCGCGCTCCTTCTCGCGCGGGGTCCGCACGCGGCCCTAGGCCTCGTCGATCTGGTCCGGGTTGAGTTCGGCCCTGGCGTATTCCCGGTGCAGGCCCTGGTTCACGAAGAGGTCGAAGACGTCCGGGTCGATGTGCTTGTCCTTCTTCATGAATCCCAGAATCTTCAGGGCCTGCGAGAGCTTCATGGGCTGCTTGTAGGGCCGGTCGCGGGCGGTCAGAGCCTCGAACACGTCGGCCACGGCCAGGATGCGGGCCTGCAGGGGCAGGTCCTCGGCCTTGAGGCGATTGGGGTAGCCCGTGCCGTCCAGCTTCTCGTGGTGGCTCCCGGCGAAGAGCGGGATGCGCGTCAGCCGCTTGGGAAAGGGCAGCTGCTCCAGCATGGAGGCCGTGATCACGGCGTGGTTCTCGATGATCTTGCGCTCCTCGTCCGTGAGCGAGCCCTTGCGGATGGTCAGGTTGCGGACCTCGTCCTCGCTCAGGTAGGGGGTCTGCTCGCCGTTGAGCAGGAAGGTCTTGGCCGCGATGGCGCGCAGGCGCTCGATCTTGGCGTCGTCCATGAACTCGCCCGGGCTGTTGCAGGCAACGGCGAAGTCGCGCTCCTCGCGCAGTTCCCTGCGCCGGGCCTCGAAATCCTCGGCCACGGCCCGCATGGCCTCGCGCGGCTCCCTGGCCGAGGCCATCCGGATGAGCCGCTCCAGCAGGTCGGACTCCAGGGTCTTTTCGACGAGGGCGAAGCGCAGGCGCACCAGCTCCACGCGGTCGAAGATGGTCTGGAGCTTGGTGCTCTTGTCCACCACGTGCTCCGGGGTGGTGATCTTGCCCACGTCGTGCATCCAGGCCGCCAGCTTGAGCTCCTCCAACTCGTCCTCGGAGAAGTGGGTCCGGGCGAAGGGCCCCTCGTCCTGGGCGTTGATGGCCTCGGCCATGCTCATGGTCAGCTTCACCACCCGGTCGATGTGGCCCTTGGTGTAGGGCGATTTGGCGTCGATGGCCGAGGCGATGCTCTGGATGAAGGAATAGAGGAGCCGTTTCAGGTCGCGGATGAGCTGGGTGTTGGTCAGGGCCACTGCGGCCTGGGAGGCCAGGGCCCCCACCAGGTTGATGACCTCCTCGGAAAAGGCCGTCACCGCGCCGCTTTGCCGGTCCAGGGCGTTGAGCAGCTGGAGCACGCCGATGATGTCGCCCTCGTGATTCTTCATGGGCAGCACGAGCATGGACGTGGAGCGGTAGCCCGTGGCCTGGTCGTACTTGCGCGGGCCGGTGAAGTCGAAGCCCTCGGCCTGATACACGTCCGGGATGTTCACCAGCTCGGCGGTCAGGGCCACGTGGGAGGAGACGTTGGCGTGGTTGGGCGAGCCGTCCGCGGCATAGAGCGGCACAGGCGGCAGGGTGATGGCCTTGCCGCTGGTGCCGCCCATGCGGGTCTTCATAGTGTCGTTCTGAAGGATGACGAAGTCCAGGTGCTTCCCGGCGTCGTCCACGATGTAGAGCGTGCCCGCGTCGGCGTTGGTGAGCGCCCGGGCCTCGTCCACGATCATCTCGAAGAGCCGGTCGATGTTGCGCTCGCTGGAGAGCGCCAGGCCGATCTCGGTGAGCCGCTCCAGATGCCGGGCCGCGCCCCCATCGGCAGCGGACCCCTTGTGCTGATCGGGCGCCATTGGTCCCCTCCCCTGTCGGCGCGCCTGACGGCCGCGCCGCGCGTTCCTCCAGCCCTAGCACAATTCCCCGGCCGGCGAAACCGGCCCGGCCGCCTCGCGCCTCCCGGTTGCCGCCGGTCCGGGAATCGTTTACAGAAAACATCTTGCGGCACGGTCCATCCGGCCGCTTCGGAGCCGGCATGGATTCCTCGCACCAGAAACGCATCCTCACCGGGATACTGCTCCTCCTGGTCCCTGCCGCGGGCCTCTACTTCGGCGGCTGGGTCCTGGTGGGCGTGCTGGTCGTCTTCTGCGGCCTGGCCCTCTGGGAATACCTCTCCCTGTTCTGGCCCGAGGGCCGCCTGGGCCTCAAGGTCCAGGCCGTGGCCTGCGGCGGCCTTCTCCTGGCGGCCTTCGAGACCCAGAACCCGGTCTGGATCGCCCTGGCCCTGCTGGCCGCGTTCTGGTGCGCGGGCTTCGGCTTCCTCTTCGGCTACAGCCGCAGGCCCGAGGACGCCGACTTCCACGACGCGGCCGTGTTCCTGGCCGGGCTCCTCTACCTGCCCGTGACCTTCCAGTTCTTCCTGCGCCTGAGCCCCCTGGAGACCGTGCTGGTGATCCTGGCCGCGGCCGTGTCCGACACCGCGGCCTTCTACGTGGGCACCCACCTGGGCAGGCGCAAGATCTGGCCCCGCGTCAGTCCCAAGAAATCCTGGGCCGGCAGCGCGGGCAGCATGGCCGCCTGCGTGGCCCTCTGCCTGGGCCTGGGACTGCCCCTGGGCCGGGCGCCCTGGTGGGCCTTCCTGCTCCTGGGCCTGTGGCTCAACCTGGCGGCCCAGATGGGCGATTTCTTCGAATCCGCGCTCAAGCGCGCCCTGGACGTGAAGGATTCGGGCAAGCTCCTGCCGGGCCACGGCGGCATCCTGGACCGCATCGACAGCCTGCTTTTGCTCATTCCGGCCTACGCCCTGGCCCGGACCCTTCTGCCCTTCTTCGGGCAGTAGCGGGAAATTCCGTGGACACCTACATCTCGGCCTGGCCTCCCCTGGTCCTGGCGGACCGCTTCCCGCGCAACTTGGCCGTGCTCGGCAGCACGGGCTCCATCGGCGTGAGCGCCCTCCAGGTGGCGGCCCTGCACCCGGACCGGCTCCGGGTCACGGCCCTGGCAGCGGGCCGCAACGCCGCCCGCCTGGCCGAGCAGGCCGCGGCCTTCCGGCCCGGGCTTCTGGCCGTGCTGGACCAGGACACGGCGGCCGCCCTGGCCGCGGCCCTGCCCGCGGGCTACAGCCCGGAGATCCTCGTGGGGCCTGCGGGCTACGAGGCCGTGGCCCGCCAGGCCGAGGCCGACCTGGTGCTCTCGGCCATCGTGGGCGCGGCCGGATTTCCGCCCACCCTGGCCGCGGCGCAGTCCGGCAAGATCATCGCCCTGGCCAACAAGGAGAGCCTGGTCCTGGGCGGACACCTCATCCGCCGGGCCTGCCGGGAGTCCGGGGCCGTGGTCCTGCCCGTGGACTCGGAGCACAACGCCCTGTTCCAGGGGCTCCTGGGTCACGGCGCGGACGGCGTCACCCGGCTCATCCTCACGGCCTCGGGCGGCCCGTTCCGCGGCCGCGGCCGGGACGAACTGGCCCGGGTCACCCCGGCCCAGGCCCTGAACCATCCCCGCTGGAGCATGGGGCCCAAAGTGACCATCGACTCGGCCACCCTCATGAACAAGGGCCTGGAGCTCATCGAGGCCTGCCACCTCTACGGACTCACGGCCGCACGGGTCTCCGTGGTGGTCCACCCCCAGAGCATCGTGCACTCCCTGGTGGAATACGCCGACGGCTCCCAGATGGCGCACCTGAGCCACCCGGACATGCGCCTGCCCATCGCCCATTGCCTCTGCTTCCCGCACCACCTGCCCCTGGGCCTGCCCGTGCTGGATCTGGCCCGGGTGGGCAGCCTGACCTTCGAGGAGCCGGACCTGGAGGCCTTTCCCTGCCTGGGCCTGGCCCGGCGCGCCTTCGAGGCCGGCCCCAGCGCCTGCATCGTGCTGAACGCCGTGAACGAGGTGGCCGTGGAGCGGTTCCTGGCGGGCCGCTGCGGGTTCCTGGACATTCCCCGGGTTCTGGAGCAGGCTCTGGCCGGACATCGTGCCGCGGAGGTCCCGCAGGCGGCGGACGCCCTGGCCCTGGACCGCGAGGCCAGGACGCGGGCGGCCCAATTGTTCTGACCGGCCTTCCCTTCCGCGGCCCAGACATTATATGATCCTTTGCATATGATTCCGTGCACGCACACCGAGCAGCCGAGGTTTTCTTCGTGACAAGCGCCATTGCAGTGGTCCTGGTCCTGAGCGGCCTCATCTTTTTCCACGAACTGGGGCACTTCCTCATGGCCCGCGCCCTGGGCATCGGGGTCCGGGCCTTTTCCCTGGGCTTCGGCCCCCGCCTCCTGGGCTGGCGGAAAGGCCGCACCGACTACCGCCTCTCGGCCGTGCCCCTGGGCGGGTACGTGAACCTGGCCGGCGAGGGCCAGGAGGACGACGAGGCCGACGCGGGCTTCCCGGAAAAGGCCCTGTTCAACCGCCGCCCGCCCTGGCAGCGCATGCTCGTGGTCCTGGCCGGGCCGGTCTTCAACTTCTTCCTGGCCTGGCTCATCTACTGGGCCCTGCTCTTCTCCTACGGACAGGCCGCGCTCAAGCCGGTCATCGGCGAGGTGCTGCCGGACAGCCCGGCGGCCGCGGCCGGGGTCCAGGCCGGGGACACCGTGCTCGCGGTGGACGGACGCGAAATCTCCTCCTGGAACGAGCTGACCATGACCATCCAGACCGGCGGCTACCGGCCCCTGCCCCTGGAGCTGAACCGCGGCGGCCAGGTCCTCACCCTCACCGTGGAGCCCGTGGTCCGGGACCTGGACGCCGACGGCCGGACCATCCAGGTGCCCATGATCGGCATCAAGGCCTCGGGCGAGACCATGATCCTGGTGCCCCCGCAGGACCTCTTCTCCAGCGCCGTGGGCGCGGCGCGCGAAACATGGGAGAAGACCGGCTTCATCGTGCGCGGCATCAGCAAGATGATTTCCGGCCAGGTCTCGGTGCGCGAGGTGGGCGGCCCCATCCTCATCGCCCAGGAAGTGGGCCGCCAGGCCCGCTCCGGGCTGGCCGAGGTGCTCTACCTCATGGCCTTCATCAGCCTGAACCTCGGGCTCATCAACCTCCTGCCCGTGCCGGTGCTGGACGGCGGGCACATCGTGTTCTACGGCTACGAGGCCCTGTTCCGGCGGCCGGTGAGCGAGCGCTGGCGGCTGTTGGCCACGCGCATCGGCATCGCCTTCCTCTTCCTGCTCATGGGACTGGCCCTGTTCAATGACCTCTCCCGCCTGTTCGCCTGATCCCGGTCCCCTGCTCCTGGTCCTCGACGGGGCCGGGGACCGGCTCCAGTTCCTCCTGGCCGAGGGGGAGCGGGAGCCCGCCCTGCTCTGCTGCCAGGACTGGGCCGTGGCCGGACAATCGGCCCGCTTCCTGGCCCCGGCCCTGGACAACGCGCTCACGCTCTTCGGCCGCAAGGCCGCGGACATCCGGCGCATCGCCTGCGTGCGCGGCCCCGGCGGCTTCACCGGCATCCGCCTGGTCCTGGCCCTGGCCGAGGGCCTGGCCGCGGCCACCGGCGCCCTGCGCGCGGGGCTGGAGCTCCTGCCCCTGCTGGCAGCGGGCCCTGCCGCGCTGCGGCCCCTGGGCAGCGCCCTGGTCCTGACCTGGTCGCGCAAGAGCCAGGTCTTTGCCCAGGGCTTCGGCCTGCCGGAACTCGCCCCGCTCAGCCAGCCCGCGGACCTTGCCCTGGAGCAGGCCGCGGCCCTGGCCCTGTCTCTGCCCGGCCCGCTCACCCTCCTGGGCAGCGGGCTCGCCCGCAACCGCGCCTTTTTCCAGGAACGCCTGGCGCACCTTCCGGACTGCGCCCTGCTCGGTCCGGAATGGAACCAGGCCGGTCCCCTGGCCCTGCTGGCGGCCGCGGCCCGCGCCGAGTACGCGGACCGGCCCGTGGAACCGCTCTACCTGCGGGCCTCGGACGCCGAGGAAAGCCTGGCCGCGTTCGCCCAGGCCCGAGGCCTGGACGAACAGACGGCCAAGGCCCTGCTCGCGCCGGGCTCCAGTCTCAAGGGCTGAACGCCCTCCTCGCTTTTTTCCGAAGGATCAGGCCGAAAGGCGCTCAAGAGTGGCCGCGATCTGACGGCCCAGAGGCGTCTGCAGGGAGAGTTCGCGCTCCAGGTTGGTGATGCCCTTGAGCACGGTGGAATGCTTGCGTCCCAGCCGCTGGCCGATGGCCGCCAGGGACAGGGGCGTGTGCTTGCGGGCCAGGTAGAAGGCCGCGTTGCGGGCCAGGACCACGCCCTGCTTGCGGCTCTTGGAGGCCAGCTGCTCGCGGGTCAGGCCGTAGCTCTGGCAGATGAAGTCCAGGATGCGCTCGAAGTCCGGGGCCGCGTCGGGCACGGCGTAGTTGCCGAGCACCTCCCAGGCCAGGTCCAGGGTGACCATGCGGTTGAGCAGCCGGGCCTTGAGCACCAGGTTGCGCAGGCAGCTCTCCAACTGGCGGATGTCCGAGGTGACCCGCTCGGCCAGGAGCTCGGACACGGCCTCGGGCACGGCCACCTGGAGGGTCTTGGCCTTGCGCTCCACAATGCGCCGCCGGGTCTCGAAGTCGGGCTTCTGGATCTCGGCCAGGAAGCCCGAGCAGAACTGGGACACCAGGCCGGAGCCCAGGCCGTCCAGTTCGCGGGGCAGGAACGAGCTGGTGCAGACCACCTTGCAGCCCCGGGCCTGGAGGGCCTTGAGCGTGCACAAAAGCTCGTCCTGCATCTTCTCCTTGCCCTGGAAGAAATGGATGTCCTCCAGCAGGAGCACGTCCACGGCCTCGCGAAACTCGGCCTTGAACCGGCTCACCTCCCGGGCCTTGATGGCCAGGACCAGGCGGGTGGCGAACTCCTCGGCCGTGAGGCAGGCGATGGCCGGGTTCCGGCGGTTGGAGCGGGCGGACAGGCTCTGGCCGATGGCCTGGAGCAGATGGGTCTTGCCCAGGCCCGGCCCGGCGCTCAGAAAGAGGTGGTCCGAGGCCAGGGCGTCGCGGCACAGGCTGGTGGATGCGGCCCAGGCCAGCTCATTGCTGGGGCCCACCACGAAGTCGTCGAAGCTGAAGCGCCAGCGCGTGGCGGGCAGGACCCTGGGCGGCTGGCTCAGGGGCAGTCCCAGCTGGGTTCCGGCGGGCAGCGCGGGGACCTCTGCCGGGGCCGGGGCCGCGGGTTGCGGGCTGGCTGGGCGCACCGTCACGCGGATCTTGGGCTTGCTGCCCAGGACCCGGGCCGCGGCCTCGGCCACGACCTCCAGGAGCCGGTCGCGCACCCAGGCCGCAACAAAGTCGTTGGGCGCGGTGAGCCGCAGGGTCGTGCCGGAAACCTCGCCCTCCAGGGGCTTGATCCAGACGGTGAAGATGCTGGGGGAGAGATCCTTGGCCAGGGCGTCGCGGATCTCAAACCAGGCGTTGGTGACCATGTCCGGCGTTGTAGGTTAGAGGCCGTTGCCGGACAACGCGAAGAATCCCTGCGCAACGGGTCTGGCCCGGCCCCTTTCTCTACAGCGCAACCACTTGAATTCAAAGACGTTAACTATATCTGCCGTTCCTGCACGGGGGCTGCTTTCCCCATGCCGTAACCGGTGCGTCACAAGGCCTGGCCGTTCTGCAACAAGTTTTTTTCAACAACATGGTGAAAAAGTTTTCAACAAATTAGAATCAATTTTTCAGCGAAAATCGGACTGAAATAGCTTGTTTCACCCACATGAAAAACAATTCGTTTACACTTTTGTCGAGATGCAAAACTGGATGGCATGGGTAAAAGCAACACAACCTATGGAATTTCAAAAACTAAAATATGAAAAAGAAGCGGCTGCCCCAGATCCTGCTTTCCACCCCGAGGCGGCCGGCAGCCGTGAAGCCAAGGCCTGGGCCGCTCCCGGGAAACTGCACAAGGAACAGACACAATAGTCCGAGATACAAGGACAATATTTTACGGGCAGGCCGGGATCCGGGGCCTGCCTGCACAAGCGCAGCCCCTGCCCTGGGGCAGAAGAGGGGAGCCGTTTTCGGCGACTACGCCCCGTTATCGCGAAGCGGATAGCGGCCGCAGGTGAAGCGCTCCGATTCCGGGCAGTAGCCCAGCCGCTCGCAGCGGGCTCCGGCCGTGGCGAAGATGGAGGGCAGGCGTTCCCGGCACAGGGCCAGCATGGCCAGCGCCATCTCCCGGATCTCCCACTGGGCGCGCGCGCAGCAGCGCAGGCTGAAGAAATGGAGGAGGCTGCGGCAGTTCATGGTCAGGACGATCTTGGTCTCCGCGGCCTGGGGCAGGACGAACCGGGCGTCCTCGTTGGATTTCTTGGCCCGGCCATGCTCGGAGAGGATCGCCTTCAGGTCCCGGTAGGTCCGGGATATCTCCTGCATGAGCCCCTCGAAGCGCTCCCGGGCCTCGGGGATGCGGGCGATGGCCGGAGGCAGGATGTAGTCCATGTCGGACTCGTCCACATAGCGCTGGCTCTGCTGGGAATAGGAGGCGATGCGGTGGCGCACCAGCTGGTGCGAGCAGGCCCGGGAGATGCCCTCCACCGCGAAGGTGAAGCTTACGTGCTCCACCGGGCTGTCGTGGCCGGACTCCAACACGGACTGGACGAATTCGGCCTGTTTCTCCCGGGGTATCTCGCCGGACACCAGCCGGGGCCACATATCGGCCACGAACCCGGCGTGGTAGCACTGACGGAAGGCGGCATAGATGAGCGGCAGGGGGTCGGGGGTCATGGCCAACAGTTCGACCCGCAGCGTCTTGAGCGGCATGAAGGGGCTCCCTTGGCTTGGATTCTCTCGCCGGACTTACTGGAAAGCGCGGCCTCGGGCAAGGCCGCCGGGAATCAGAGGCACAACCGTTCCAGCACGTCCGCGGCCATTTCCTCCAGGGGGCGTTCCCCGGGCAGGAGGAAGTGCAGGGCCTGCATGAACACGGGTTCGGCAGCGAAGAAACGCTCGGACACGGCCCGGCGCAGGGCTGCCGGATCCGCCCCGGGATCTTCCCGGAGCAGGCGCTCGAAAATGAATTGCGGCGCGGCCACCAGATAGAAGACCCGGCCCAGTCTGTGCAGGGCTGCCGGCCCGCCCGCCGCGGCCACGTCCCGTTCGTCCGCGGCCACCACGGCCTCGGGACGGCCCGCAGCCGTCCATTCCCCATATGTAAGGAAGGGGAGCCCCCGGCGGGTGGCCACCTCCCGGCCCAGGACGCGGCGGCCCGACCCGGGAATCCCGGCAAGGACGACCGCCCCGCACGGGAGGTCCGGCCTTTCGGCTCGGGGGCCGTGCACGCGGGCCTTGTCGGCCTCCTCCACCATGACCTTGCGCTGAATCGTGTGTTTGGGTTGCATGCCCCCTCCTACCCCGGGGCCGGAAGCCCCGCAACAGGGACGCGGCCCGGTCCGGCCCGGTTTCCTAAACACGGACCTTTCCTCTCGAAAGTTTTCTCCAGAAACCTAAAGTTTTCGTCATGGACGCCGATCAGGTAGGCGTCACCAGCGGAGAACAGCGGCGGGCAGGGTGTCCGGCGCAATTCCGCACAGGCATGGAAGCCGAAAAACTTTCAAGGAGGAAATCATGTCCCTGGTCATCAACCACAACATGATGGCGATGAACGCCGCCCGGAACCTGTCCTCTTCGTACAGCGCGCTGGCCACCTCGACCCGCCGCCTGTCGTCCGGCCTTCGCGTGGGCACCGCGGCCGACGACGCCGCCGGTCTGGCCGTCCGCGAGCTCATGCGCGCGGACATCCGTTCGCTGCAGCAGGGCATCCGGAACGCCAACGACGGCATCTCGCTCATCCAGACGGCTGACGGCGCGCTCCAGGTCATCGACGAGAAGCTGATCCGCATGAAGGAACTGGCGACCCAGGCGGCCACCGGTACCTACAACTCGGACCAGCGCCTCATCATCGACTCGGAGTACCAGGCCATGGCGTCGGAAATCACCCGAATCGCCAACGCCACGGACTTCAACGGCATTCACCTGCTCAACGGCAACCTGTCCGGCGAGAACTCGGCCCACAACGGCTCCGGTCTCGTCAGCACCGGCCCGCTGAAGGTCCACTTCGGCACCGCCAACGACTGCGCGGAAGACTACTACTACATCTCCATCGGCACGGCCACGGCTTCGGCCCTGGGCCTCGGCCACGCCACCGGCACCAAGGCCGGCACCGGCACGGCGGCCAACGCGGGCAAGTCCATCTCCACCCAGGCTCTGGCCCAGGCGGCCCTGGACGCCCTGCAGAACGCCATCGTGTCCAAGGACAAGATCCGCGCCAACCTGGGCGCTCTCCAGAACCGTCTGGAGAACACCGTGACCAACCTGGAGATTCAGGCCGAGAACGTGCAGGCTTCCGAGTCCCAGATCTCCGACGTGGACGTGGCCACCGAGATGACCGAGTTCACGCGCCAGCAGATCCTGACCCAGGCTGCCGTGGCCATGCTCTCCCAGGCCAACTCCCTGCCGCAGATGGCCCTCACGCTCATCGGCGGCTAGTAGAAGACGGGAGCGAACGCTGCGAAACCTCAACGGAAAGCCGGGCCGCCCCAGGGCCCGGCTTTCCTGCTTCCTGGCACCAGCCTTGCATACTCTCCGGAGGATTGATCCCGCTGGAAAATCTTTCCCGGAGGCCGCATGTCCGACAGCACCAGTGACCTGATCTCAAAGATCACCAGCACCTACTCCTCCGGCAACGTGACCTTCACGGGCCTGAGCGGTACGGACTTCGACACCCTGATCGAAGGGATGGTGGAGGCGGAAAGCGCCCACCTCAAGCAGCTGGAGGCCTGGAAAAGCACCTGGGAAAACAAGATCACCGCCTTCCAGGAGCTGAACACCGCCATGCTCTCCCTGAAGACCACCCTGCAGGGCATGGACACCATGAACGAATTCCTGACCAAGGCGGTGACCAGCACGGACACCTCCCTGGTTTCGGCCACGGCCGACAGCAGCGCGGAGACCGGCACCCACAAGATCCTCGTGAACCAGCTGGCCCAGAACAAGGTCATGGTCAACAACACGTCCTACTCCGCCGGGACCTCGGTGGTGAACGCCTCCAGCGCGGGCAAGGTCCTGCAATACATGTACAAGGGCACGACCTACAACATCGACGTGCCCAGCGGCACCACCCTGGAGGGCCTGGTCAACCTCATCAACAACCAGCCCGCCAACCCCGGCGTGCGGGCCATGATCCTCAACGACGGCACCAACTCCTATCTCCAGTTCCGGGGCATGGACCTGGGCGAGAACGCCACCCTGACCATCGGCGCGGGCACCACCCTCACCGGCTTCACCGCCGCAGGCTGGAGCACCACCCAGACCAACCAGAACTCCCAGATCCGGGTGGACGGCTGGCCCACCGCCAGCTGGATCAGCACCGCCAGCAACACGATAACCGGGGCCATCGCCGGGGTGACCCTGAACCTCAAGGACGCCGACCCCGGCAGCACCGTGACCCTGACCACGGACGTGGACCGGGAGGCCGTGCTGAAGAACGTGCGCACCTTCGTGGAACAGATGAACGTGGTGCGCTCCAAGATCCTGGACCTCACCAAGATCGACAGCACGCAGATCTCCCAGGTGAGCACCAGCCAGACGAAGACCACGACCACCGGCGGCTCCCTGCTCACCGGCAACTACGGCGTGAGCATGATCTCCCAGAACCTCAAGGACATCGTGGCCAGCAAGGGCCAGGGCTTCGTCAGCTACAACACCCTGGGCCTCCGCGAGGACCCCTACTCCTCCCTGGCCCAGATCGGCATCACCACGGACGCCGACGACGGTTCGCCCACCTTCGGCCTGCTGGTGCTCGACGAGGACAAGCTCACCGCGGCCCTGGACGCCGACTCCAACGCCGTGGCCAAGCTCTTCTCGGCCAACGGCCTGGGCGAGAGCAAATCCTCGAACTTCACCTACCTCTCGCACATCGACGGCACCACCCAGCCCGGCGAATACCAGGTGAAGGTGAAGGTCAAGGCCGACGGCTCGGGCATCGAAAGCGCCACCATCAACGGCCACGCGGCACTCATCAGCGGCGCCTGGGAAATCACCGGCGCGGGCGGCCTGCCCGAGGCCGGTATCGCCATCCAGCTGGAGACCCGCGCCGCGGGCAGCACCTACCAGGGCGTGGTCACCCTCAAAAAGGGCAAGACCGGCGAGCTGATCGACGAGCTCAAGACCCTCACCGACAGCTCCAACGGCCCCCTGGCCATTCTCCAGGACAACTACAAGGACATCACCCAGTCCATCGACGACAAGATCGCCTATGAGGAGTCCCGGCTGAGCCGCCTGGAGACCACCCTCAAGGACAAGTACTCCCGGCTGGACACCCTGCTCACCTATTACCAGAACATCCAGACCCAGCTGAACAGCTCCATCGAACAGCTCACGAACAAGTCATCCTAACCAGCCTCCGGAGGACACGGATTCATGCGCACAGGAGCCAGGGCCTATCTCGCCACCCAGGTCACCACCACCACGCAGGGCGACCTTCTGCTCATGCTCTATGACGCGGCCATCAAGTTCCTGAAGCAGGCCAAGGTCAAGATCGTGGAGCGCAACTACGCCCAGAAGGGCATCCTCATCTCGCGGGCCCTGGACATCGTGAGCGAGCTGGCCGAAAGCCTGAACAAGGAAAAAGGCGGGGACCTGGCCAGGAACCTGCACAACCTCTATTTCTATTGCAGCGCCCGGCTGGCCAAGGCCAACCTCAAGATGGACACGGCCCTGGTGGACGAGGTCATCGGCATCCTCTCGGGCCTGCGCTCGGCCTTTGCCCAGATCATCCCGATCCACGAAGGACGCCCCAGCTCGTCCCTGCCCAAGGCCACGGATTCCGAACCCGAACCCATGCCCCGGCCCGCGCTCAAACCGCCCCAGGTGAGCCACCTGGACCTCATGGGCAGCCCGGCCAAGCCCCTGCCCACCCTCGTTCCCCAGGCCGCTCCGGCCCAGGCCGCCGCGGCCCCCAGGCCCGGCCCAGCGCCGCTCCGGCCCCCGGCCGGGGTCCAGGTCCCGACGCCTCCGGCCGAAGCTCAGCCCGCGGCCCAGTCCGGCGCTCCCGCCGGCGGCAACATGGCCCGGCTGCGGGCGGCCGCCGCCTACTCGGCCAACAAGCGCTGATCCGGTTTACATCCCGGGCCGCCTGTGTCACCAAGCGCCATGGCCCTCCCCATCCGCGTGCTCCACGTGGCCAAGTCCCTGGGCCTTGGCGGCACGGAAAAGGTCATGCAGCTGTTGGCCGCGCACCTGGAGCGGGACCTGTTCCAGGCCGCGGTCCACAGCCCTGAGGACGGTCCGCGCGGGCCCCTGCTGCGGGCCGCCGGGGTGCCCACGCACATCGGCCCGGACCTCTACCGGACCCTGGCCGCGTTCCGGCCCCAGGTGGTGCATCTGCACCGGGCGGGCTGGCCCGAGCCCGGGCTCCTGCGGCCCGTGCAGTCCGCGCGCCCGGCCGTGGTGGTGGAGACCAACGTCTTCGGCCGCCACGACCCCAGCCCCCAGGCCCGGATCATCGACCGCACCCTGTTCGTCTCACACTTCTGCGCCCGGCGCTTCGCGCAGGAAACCGGCATCCCGGCCGAAAAGCCGCGCTACGGCGTGCTCTACAACCCCGTGGACACGGACCTCTTCGCCCGGCTCTGCCCGCCGCGCGGCCTGCGCGCCCCGGCGGCCGGGCGGCTCTCCCGGCCCGATCCAGGCAAGTGGTCGGACCTGGCCCTGGACTTTCTGCCCGAGGCGGCCCGCAGCCTGCCCGGGTTCCGCTACCGGGTGGTGGGCGGCGTGCCCAGGGCCGAGGCCTTTGTGCGCGAACACGGCCTGGAGTCGAACGTGGAGTTCCTGCCCCCCCTCCAGGCGGACGAGGACTTGGCCGCGTTCTTCAACTCCGTGTCCCTGCTGGCCCACGCCAACGACACGGGCGAATCCTTCGGCCTGGCCATTGCCGAGGCCATGGCCGCGGGCCTGCCCGTGGTCACCCACCCTTGTCCGGGCCTGCGCGACAACGCCCAGCTGGAGCTGGTGGAGCACGGCGTCACCGGCCTGGTGGCCAGCGACGCCCGGGAATACGCCCAGGCCGTGCTCTTCCTCCTGACCCATCCCGCAGAGGCCCAGGCCATGGGCGAGGCCGGACGGGCCAAGGCGGCCCGGCTCTTCCGGGTCCAGGACCGGGCCCGCGAGCTGGGGGACATCTACCGGGAACTCCTGGCGGCCAAGGGGGCGGACTGAGATGGAACGGCTCTTCGCCTACAGCGCCGAGGTTCTGTCCTTTGCCCGGCCGGACAGCGGGCCTCCCCCCCCGGCTCCGGACGCTACGGATCTGGAGCGCCACGCCCAGCGCGCCTTGCGCCTGGCCCGCGCGGCGCAAAAGCCCTTCCTCGTGCTCCTGGGCCTGGGCTCGGGGGCCTTGGCCGCGGCCCTGGCCCAGGACCTGCCTGCCGGGGTGCGGCTCCTGGCCTGCACCCTGCGGCCCGAGGGGGCCGCGGCCCTGCGCCGGAACAAGGCCCTGGCCTGGTGGACCCCGGAATGCCGCCACGCCCTGGTGGCCGACACCTCGCCCTGGGCCTTGCTCACGCTTCTGGACCTGGCCGGAGCCACGGCCGAAACCGCCTGCCTGGTCCTCAACCCCGAAACCCCGGAGCCCGAACGCTCCCGGCTGGCCGCGCTCCAGCGCACCCTGGCCGCGGCCCGGCCCCTCCTGGTCCCGGCCCTGGACCCGTCCCAGGCCCCGCCGCTCTCGGCCGCGGCCATCCTGCGGCCGGACGAGCCGGACCTGGATCAGTTCTTCGCCCAGTTCCCGGCCTGGCTCGCGGAGTTGGCCGTGGTCTGGGACGCGGAGCAGATTCCGCTGCGGAGGTTTCCCTGCGCCCCGCCCCTGCGCCAGACGGCCCGCCCCCTGGCGGGCGACTTCTCGGCCCAGCGCAACGCCATGCTCGGGCTCTGCCAGGGCGAGTGGGCGTTCTTCCTGGACGCGGACGAGAGCCTGACCCCTGCGGACTGGCAGCGCATCCCCGGGCTCTGCGGCCAAAAAGACGCCGCGGGCTGGCACTTTCCGCGCCTGACCTTCTACCCGGACCAGGGCCAGTGCCGCATGGGCCTGGGCCTCTGGCCCGATTACCAACTGCGGTTGTTCCGGCGCAGCGCCGGGCTCGCCTTCCTCCACCCTGTGCACGAACGGCTCACGGGCCTGGACGGGCCGGAAGCCCTGGCCCTGGACCTGGCCCTGCGCCATCACACCCACCTGCGCAAGCGGCCCGAGGACATCCGGGCCAAGCTGGCGGTGTTCGACCAGGCCGGAGGCCTGCGCCACACTCTGAGCGCGGACTACCCCCGCCTGCCCCTGGCCCTGCTGGAGCCCGCGCCGCGCGGGGCGGCCGTGCGCGGCCTGCTCCTGCCATCATCTTGATTCCACGATGGAAAACGACTAGGCTTCGACACCTGAGGGCCGCCGCGCCCGAGACATCCACGCGAGGACCAGCATGCTCGTCACCTGTCCCCAGTGTCAATTCACCCGGGAGCTTCCCGAGGACAAGATACCGGCCCGCGCCCAAGTGGCCACCTGCCCCAAGTGCAAGCACAAGTTCCGCTTCCGCGAGCTGCCGCCCGAGGAGGCGGGCCAGGAGGCCGCCGCGCCGGAAAGCCCGGCCCCGGAGGCTGTCCCGGCCCCGCCGCCCACGGCAGGCCAGGCGGAGCCCGAGGGCGACATCTGGGACCGCCTGGGCGCAGCCGCCCCGGGAGAGCGCCCGGCCCAGACCGGAGCCCCGGAGGGCGACCCCTTTGCCGCGGACCCGGTCCAGCCCCAGGCCGAGGTGCCCTTCGAGCGCCTGGACCAGTTCGGCTTCTTCCAGGGCCTGGCCCAGACCATCCGGCGCGCCCTGTTCGACCCCCGGCTCTTTTTCGAGGCCATGCCCCTGCGCGGCCTGGGCCGTCCCCTGGCCTTCGCCGTGCTCCTGGGCGAGTTCCAGATCATCTTCCAGATCCTCTGGAGCGCCAGCGGCCTGCTGGGCGATTCCTCGGAAACCGGCCAGTTCGGCCTGGGCCTGGCCCTGGCCGCGGCCGTGATCCTGGGGCCGCTGTTCCTCTCGGTGTTCCTGTTCCTGGAGACCGTCATCTTCCACTTCTGCCTGGTGCTGTTCCGCGCGGGCTCCAAGGGTTTCGAGGGCACCTTCCGGGTCCTGGCCTATTCCAATGCCCCGCTGGTGCTCTCCTGCATCCCGCTGGCCGGGCCGATCCTGGGCTACTTCTGGAGTCTGGCCCTGGCCGTCATCGGGGCGCGGCGGCTGCACCGCGCCAGCCTGGGCACGGCCCTGGGGGCCTTCGTGCTCTTCGTGCTCATCGTCTTCTCCATCGTGGGCTTCATGTACTACGTGGCGGCCACCGTGCCCACGGCCGCAGGCGTCAAGTGAAGACCCTGCCGCGGCTGTTCGAAATTCTGGCCAGGCGCTGGCGGGACTGGCGCACCTGGCGCCGGCTGGCTGCCGAGGCCGACCCGAAGAACATCCTGGCCCTGTCCGGGGAGATCCGCGAAATGGCCTTGCTGGCGGCCCGGGTCTGCCCGGACCAGGAGGCCTTCCGGACCCGCATCCAGGCCGTCCTGGACAAGACGGCCCGCCTGGACACCATGGCCCGCCGCCCGGAGTTCAAGCGTCTGCCCCCGGGCAAGCGCATCCTCATGCGCCGGGACCTGCTCCAGTCCCGCGAGCAGCTCCTGGAGAGCATCCAGGCCGCCCCGGCCCCCACGCGCCTGCTCCAGTAGCCTTTCTTCCGGTACGCTTCTTGCTGGATTCCGCGGCGGAAGACCCGGGCGTCATGTCCTTGGCGGCCGGGGAAGGACAACCCCAACCCAAGCCGTGGTCATGAAACATCTTGTTCTGGCTCTGCTCCTCATGGCAAGCGCCCTGGCCGCCTCCTGCGGCCACGTGGACCTGGCCGTAACGGACCAGCCCCGCATCTACCGAGACGCGCCCATCCAGCGCACCCCGCTCCTGGTGTCGGTGCAGCCCAAGGAGCGCACCTACGCGCCGGTCAAGGCCCTGTTCTATCCCCTCTGGGTCTCCCAGCAGACCATCGACCAGAAGGTCATCGGCCGCTCCCTGGGCCGGGTCATGGTCCAGACCTGGAGATCCCAACAGCTCTTCCCGGTGCTGGTCTATGACGAGGACCTGGTCTTCCGCAGCGCGGAAAAGGCCGTGGCCCAGGGCCGCCAGCGCGGGGCCGACGTGGTGGTCACGGGCGTGGTGAGCTACTACTACGACGGCGGCAGCATCGACGACTCGGGCATCTCCATCCGCGTGAACATCTACGAAACCGCCACGGGCCAGCTCATCTTCTCCATGGATCAGGCCGCGCACCTCGAATCGCACCTGGTGGAGGACTGGATCCTCTGGTCCGCGCGCACCCGCCTGCCTCCCTCGCCCATGCAGGCCATGACCGCGGCCATCGCCCAGGACATGGCCGTGCCCCTGGCCTCATGGCTGCCCCCCGCGGACTCGGTCTTTGCCGAGACCAGCGCGGACGTGGTGCGCGGGCTGTCCGAGCGCACCCCGCCCCCGGCCCAGGCCGGGACCAACGACCTGCCCTGGACCAAAACCACGGAAAAGGACCTGGCCGCCGAGCCGGGTTCGGCCAAGGCCATGCAGCAGGCCATCGCCGGGGCCAACGGCGGCGCAGGGCCGGGCGTGAACCTCATGATCCATTTCGACACGGACAAGGCCGTGATCCGGCCCGAGTCCTATCCGCTGCTGGACGAGCTGGGCAAGGCCCTGACCAATCCCCCGCTCCAGGGACGCAAATTCGTCATCGCCGGACACACGGACTCGGACGCCAGCGCGGACTACAACATGAAGCTGGGCCAGGCCCGGGCCGATGCGGTGAAGGCCTACCTGATCAGGAAGTTCGGGATACCGGCCAACCTCCTGGCCACCCAGAGCTACGGCAAGACCAAGCCCATAGCGCCCAACGACACCCCGGCGGGCAAGCAGCGCAACCGCCGCGTGGAGGTGCGCCTGGCAGGCTGAAACTTGACTTGGCAGGCCGAATCCTTACCTCTCTGGGGCCCTTGGGGGCCCCTTTTTTTTCGGCTTTGCGGGCTGGGGCTTTTGTGCTACCTCAAGGGGCGTTTTCCCCAACGCCATCCAAGGACGACACACCATCATGATCGGAATTTCCAAGCTCTATTGCGGCGCGGTGGAAGCCTCGGACGCCCTGCGCTACGGCCGCCATTCGGGCAAGCTGCCCTCGCACCTGCTCCAGTTCTCCGTGGACAAGAAACCCGTGGTGGTCTGGAACATGACCAAGCGCTGCAACCTGAAGTGCGTGCACTGCTACGCCCAGGCCGTGGACCCCGAGGGCAGGGACCAGATCAGCACGGACCAGGCCAAGGCCATGATCGACGACCTGGCCGCCTTCGGCGCGCCGGTCATCCTCTTTTCCGGCGGCGAGCCCCTGGTGCGCAAGGACCTGGTGGAGCTGGCCCACTACGCCACGGGCAAGGGCATGCGGGCGGTGATCTCCACCAACGGCACGCTCATCACCAAGGACAAGGCCCGGGAGCTCAAGAGCGTGGGCCTGTCCTACGTGGGCATCTCCCTGGACGGCGGCGAGGAGATCCACGACCGCTTCCGCGGCGTGGCCGGCTCCTTCAAGAAGGCGCTCCAGGGCGTGGAGAACTGCCAGGCCGAGGGCCTCAAGGTGGGCCTGCGCTTCACCATCAACAAGCGCAACGCCGCCGAGATCCCCGAGATTTTCCGCATCATCACCGGGATGGAGATCCCCCGCGTCTGCTTCTATCACCTGGTCTATTCCGGCCGCGGTTCGGAGCTCATCAAGGAGGACCTGGACCACGCCGAGACCCGCGAGGTGGTCAACCTCATCATGGACCAGACCCGCGCCCTGTTCGACGCGGGCAAGCCCAAGGAAGTGCTCACCGTGGACAACCACGCCGACGGGCCGCTGGTCTATTACCGCCTGCTCAAGGAAGACCCCAAGCGGGCCGCCGAGGTCATGGAGCTGCTCCAGATGAACGAGGGCAACAGCACGGGCCGCGGCATCGGCTGCATCTCCTGGGACGGCCAGGTGCACGCCGACCAGTTCTGGCGCAACCACACCTTCGGCAACGTGCTGGAGCGGCCCTTCTCCCAGATCTGGGACGACCCGGAGATCGAACTGCTGCACAAGCTCAAGGACAAGAAGCTGCACGTCAAGGGCCGCTGCGCCCAGTGCCGCTTCCTGAACATCTGCGGCGGCAACTTCCGGGCCAGGGCCGAGGCCTTCTACGGCGACGTCTGGGCCCAGGACCCGGCCTGCTACCTGACCGACGAGGAAATCCGCAAGCAGGAGTAAGAGCCATGAGCGCCTACGAGTTCCATCGCGGCCGCCGCCTGCGCCGCACCCCGGCCCTGCGCGACCTGGTGCGCGAGAACGAGGTCCGGCCCCAGGACCTGGTCATGCCCTACTTCGTGGTGGAGGGCGACGCGGACCTCAAGAAGCCCATCGGCTCCATGCCCGGCCAGTTCCAGCTGGGCCTGAAGTCCCTGGAAAAGACCGTGGCCGCGGCCGTGGAAAAAGGCCTCAAGAGCGTGCTCCTCTTCGGCATCCCCAAGGTGAAGGACGAGAGGGCCTCCCAGGCCTACGCCGACGAGGGCATCGTGCAGGAGGCCGTACGCCGTCTCAAGGACCGCTTCCCCGGACTGGTGGTGGTCACCGACGTCTGCCTCTGCGAATACACCTCCCACGGCCACTGCGGGCTGTTGCGCGGGGAGGAGATATTGAACGATCCCAGCGTGGAGCTGCTGGCCAGGACCGCCCTGTCCCACGCCCGGGCCGGGGCCGACGTGGTGGCCCCCTCGGACATGATGGACGGCCGCGTGGCCGCCATCCGCGCCGCGCTCGATGACAACGGCTTCCAGGAGCTGGCGCTCATGTCCTACGCCGTGAAGTACGCCTCGGCCTTCTACGGCCCGTTCCGCGACGCGGCCGAAAGCGCCCCGGCCTTCGGCGACCGCAAGACCCACCAGATGGACCCGGCCAACCGGCGCGAGGCCCTGCGCGAGGCCCAGGCCGACCTGGCCGAGGGCGCGGACATCCTCATGGTCAAGCCCGGCCTGCCCTACCTGGACATCGTGCGCGACCTGCGCGAGGCCTTCGACACGCCCATCGCGGTGTACAACGTGAGCGGCGAGTACAGCATGGTCAAGGCCGCCGCGGCCAACGGCTGGATCGACGAGAAACGCATCGTTTTGGAGGCCATGACCGGGTTCAAGCGCGCCGGGGCCGACCTCATCCTCACCTATCACGCCGAGGACGTCCTCGGCTGGCTGGACAACTAGCATGAGCGAACACGCCGCCAAGGGCGTCCCCTTCGAGCATCCCGCGGGCCATCCCGGCGGACATCCGGGCGGCAGGCCCAAGGACGGCCCGCCCCAGCTCCGCCTCATCGCCTGGGAAGTGACCCGGTCCTGCAACCTGGCCTGCAAGCACTGCCGCGCCGAGGCCCACCTGGAGCCCTACGAGGGCGAACTCTCCACGGCCGAGGCCAAGGCCCTCATCGACACCTTCCCCGGGGCGGGCAGCCCGATCATCATCTTCACGGGCGGCGAGCCGCTCATGCGCCACGACCTGTTCGAGCTCATCCCCTACGCCAAGAGCAAGGGGCTCCGCTGCGTGCTGGCGCCCAACGGCACCCTGCTCACGGCCGAGAACGCGGCCCGGCTCAAGGACGCGGGCATCGAGCGCTGCTCCATCTCCATCGATGCGCCCGACGCCGCGGGCCACGACGCCTTCCGGGGCGTGGCCGGGGCCTTCGAGGCCTCCATGCGCGGCATCCAGCACCTGAAATCCGTGGGCCTGGAATTCCAGATCAACACCACGGTGACCAAGGACAACCTCCACCAGTTCAAGGACATCTTCCGCCTGGCGGAAGACCTGGGCGCCTCGGCCTGGCACATCTTCCTGCTGGTGCCCACGGGCCGCGCCGCCGAGCTGGGGGCCCAGGTCATCACGGCCGAAGAATACGAGGACGTGCTCAACTGGTTCTACGACTTCCGCAAGACCACGAGCATGCAGCTCAAGGCCACCTGCGCCCCGCACTACCACCGCATCCTGCGGCAGCGGGCCAAGGCCGAAGGCGTGCCCGTGAACTTCGAGACCTTCGGCCTGGACGCCGTGAGCCGAGGCTGCCTGGGCGGGGTGGGCTTCTGCTTCATCTCCCACTCCGGCATCGTGCAGCCCTGCGGCTACCTGGACCTCTTCTGCGGCGACGTGCGCCAGACCCCCTTCCCGGAGATCTGGCGCTCCTCGCCCCAGTTCCTGAACCTGCGCAATCCCAAGGTCTATGAGGGCAAGTGCGGGGTCTGCGAATACGAGAAGGTCTGCGGCGGCTGCCGGGCGCGGGCCCAGACCATGAAGGGCCACTATCTGCGCGAGGAGCCGCTCTGCTCCCACACGCCGATCAAGCTGCGAAAGGACTGAGCTAGCCGGCCTTGAGCGAGAGCCCTGCCAGATCCTTTTCCAGGTCCGCGTAGATGGCGGACACGGCCTGGCGCAGGCCCGCCACCAGGTCCTTGGGCTCGCTTCCGGCCAGGGCCGTCTCGCGCCGGTAGTCGCGCGAGAAGAGCATGGCCATGTCCGGGCTGTGCTCGTCCAGCAGCAGGAACTGCATCTCCACCACGGCCTTGCCGGGTTTCTCCGCGTAGTCCCCGCAGAACACCGCCACGTTGGCCTCCAGGGTCAGGTCCGGCCGCGCCAGGCTGCCCGCGTCCACCACACGGGCGAAGAGCCCGCTGCGGTCCAGCCACTGGCGCAGGTCCTGGGTGAGCATCTGGGCCGGGGAGACGAAGAACAGGTTGTAGTAGTCCGAGGCGAAGTCGGCCGGTCCCGTGCGATAGACCAGCTCGCGGCCCTCGTAGCGCGGCGAGACCTGCACCCGCCGCACGCCCAGCAGGGGGGCTCCGGCCCTGGGGGCCTGGGTCCCGCTGCGCCGGACCTCCAGGTCGTAGTAGCGCTTCTCCACCGGCGGCCGCTTGAGGGCCGAGCCCACGCAGCCGGCGGCAAGAAGCGGACTCAGCGCGGCCAGGGTCAGGAAGGTGCGTCTGTTCATGGATTCTCCGGGTTCACCTTGGCCGGGGGTTGGCCGAAAATCACGCCCGCGGGATAGCGCTTGGCCTCGCCGGAGAGCTCACGCAGGTTCTCCAGCACGCCGCGGGTGTCCTCCACAATGCCTTCGATGTTGGCCTGCTGCCCGGCCACCAGGGCGTTCAGCCGCCCCAGCAGGGCGTTCAGCCGGGCCGCTGCCGCGCGCACGTCGTCGGCCGACGTGTTCACGTTCTTGATGGTCGGGCCGAGCCCGGCCAGGCCGGCCTGCATCTGCGGGCTGGCCAGGGCCTTCTCGATGACCTTGCTGGTGTGCTGGATGCTCTCCGAGGCCTCGCGCATGGAGGCCGCGATGGCCAGCACGTTCTGCCCGGCGTCGGCCACGATGGTGTCCACGCCCTTGGCCGCGTTGGCCGCGTGGCTGATGAAGGTGTCGAACTCGCGGCGGGCCAGCAGCTCGTTGATGCGGTCGAGGGCCTGGCCCAGGGCGTCCAGGTTGTGGGCCAGGCGCTTGCCGATGCCCTCCTTGTCCCCGCCCTTCACGAACTGGGACAGGCTTGCCATGATGGTCTTCACGTCGCCGATGATGGCCTCCAGGTCCTGCTTGTTCAGGGCGCCCAGGGTGTCGCTCAGCCGCGTCACGGCCTCCTCCACCTTGGAGAGCGTGCTCGGCGCAGCCGGGATGTAGAGGTACTGCGGGTCCCAGCTGATCTCCAGGGGCGGATTGGTCCTGGGGTCCACGTAGTCGATGCCCAGGTAGAGCTGGCCGGTGAGGCCCTGGGAAATGGGCCGCACGCGCAGGCCGCGCTCGATCTCCCCGCGCAGGGCCCGGGCCAGTTCTTCCTTGGGGATGTTGTTGAAGTGGCGCTCCTCGATCTCGCACTCCACCAGCACATAGCGGTACTTGGTGTTGAAGAAGTCGGCGTACTTGTCCGAGACGAAGCCGATGCGGGTCACGTTGCCCACGCGCACGCCGCGGTACTTCACCGGCGAGCCCACCTCCAGGCCGTTCACCGACTCGTTGAGGTAGGTCTCCATGTGATAGACCCGCTTGAAAAAGCTCCCGGCCCCCAGGATCACCACCGTGAGCACGAAGAGCGCGCTGCCCACGATGAGGAAGAGCCCCAGCTTGAAGGTGTTGATGCGGCCGCTCATGTGACCTCCGCGCCCGCGGCCTCCCGCAGGAAGAACTGGCGCACCAGGGGGTTGTCCGAAGAATCGCGCAGCTCGCGCGGGTCGCCCTGGGCCACGATGCCCTGGGTCTTCTTGTCCAGCATGATCACGGTGTCGGCGATGGAGAAGATGCTCGGCAGCTCGTGGGAGACCACCACGAAGGTCACGCCCAGGGAGCGCGACAGGCTGCGGATGAGCTCGTCCAGGCCCGCGGAGGTGATGGGATCCAGGCCCGCCGAGGGCTCGTCCAGGAAGAGCACCTCCGGGTCCAGGGCCATAGCCCGGGCGATGGCCGCGCGCTTCTGCATGCCGCCGGAAAGCTCCGAGGGCATGTGCCCGGCGAAGTCCTCCAGGCCCACCAGGGAGAGCTTCATGCGGGCCACGAAGTCGCGGGCCGCGGGCGGCAGGCCGGTGAACTCCTCCAGGGGCAGGCGCACGTTCTCCAGCAGCGTCATGGAGCCGAACAGTGCCCCGCCCTGGTACATGACCCCGATGCGCCGCAGGATGGCCTCGCGGTCCGCGCCGTCGCCGCCGTCCATGCGCAGGGTCCCGCCGCAGTCCGGGAAGGCGTAGCCGATGCTCCCGGCGGCCGGGCGATAGAGCCCGATGAGGTGCTTGAGCACCGTGCTCTTGCCGCAGCCCGAGCCGCCCAGGATGACGAAAATCTCGCCCCGGCGCACATCGAAGGAGATGTCCCGCACGATGACCCGGGCGCCATAGGCGCAGGTCAGGCCGCGCACGCTGATGGCTATGTCCAGGGCGGGCTTGTCCACGGCTGCCTCAGATCCCCAGGTAGTAGAAGGACACGGCGAAGATGCCGTCGGTCACGGCGATGAGGATGATGCCCGAGACCACCGCGCTGGTGGTGGATTCGCCCACGGCCCCGGCCCCTGTGCCGGTCTGGAGTCCGCGCAGGCAGCCCACCCCGGCCACCAGCAGGCTGAAGATCAGGGCCTTGAACAGCCCGCCCAGGAAGTCGGTCATGCCCAGGTTGGCGAAGACCCGCGAGGTGTAGCTGGCCAGCGGGAACTCCAGGGAGAGCATGACCACGGCCCCGCCCAACAAGCTGGCGAAATTGAAGAAGAGCACCATGAGCGGCATCATGGCCGCGGCGGCCAGGACCTTGGGCGCCACCAGGAAGCGCATCGGGTCCAGGCCCATGGTCAACAGGGCGTTGACCTCCTCGTTGACCTTCATGGTCCCGATCTCCGCGGCGAAGGCCGAGCCCGAACGCCCGGCCAGGAGAATGGCCGTGACCAGGCCGCCCAGTTCCCGGAACATGACCAGGCCGAGCATGTTGGGCACGAAGATCTGAGCCCCGAAGCGCTCCAGGCTCATGGCCGACTGGAAGGCCATGATCAGCCCCATGAGGAAGCCGATGAGCAGGACGATGGGCAGGCTCTCGGCCCCGGCCCGCTCGCAGGTCAGGACCATGTCCTTCCAGCGCACCCGGTGCGGGTGGCGCAGGGCGAAGCCCAGGGCCAGGGTGCACTCGCCCACGAAGGCCACCATCTGGCGCAGGTCCCGGCCCAGGGCCAGGCCCGCCAGGCCCACGCGCGAAACCCAGGAGGGCTCGCCCCTGGCCCCGGCCGGCGGCGAGGCCAGCCGCTCCGGATCGTAGAGCTTCAGGAGCTTTTCGTAGCGGTCGGACAGGCCGCGCAGCTCCAGGCCGCCGCCCTGGGCTTCCTTGTCCATGCGCAGCTTGAGCAAAAGGCCGATGCCCGCGCCGTCCAGGGCCTGCACGCCCGAAAGGTCGGCCACCAGGCGGCGCACCTCGCGGGTCCCGGCCCGGGCCAGGACCTCGTCCCAGACCCGGCCCAGGCCGTAGGCGTCCAGCCGTCCGGAAAAGGACAGGACCAGGCCGTCCGGGGCTTGGGGGCTGTAGTCGATGCTCAGGGCAGCGGTCCGGTCCATGAAACGTCCGCGATGTGAACAGGTTGGGAAATTGGTGAGCTCCCGACGTTTTAGCCCAACCCGGCCGGAAAGGCAAAGGCGGGGCCTTGACAAAATCCCGGCTCCAGAACAAAATTCTTGAAACCTGGATATAACAGAATGATCGACAGAAAAGATTACGAAATTTTGACGATTATTCAAAACAACGGTCGCATCTCCAACGCCGAGATCGCCCGGCGCGTGGGCATGGCCCCGTCGGCCGTCTTGGAGCGCGTGCGCAGGCTGGAGAAACGCGGGGTGATCCAGGGCTACGAGGCCCTGCTGGAGCCCAAGGCCCTGGGCCAGCGGCTCACGGCCTTCACCGCGGTGCACGTGTCCGAGGCCGTGGGCTCCACCGAGACCGGCGCCCGTCTGGCCCAGGTGCCCGGCGTCCTGGAGGTCCACTACACCGCGGGCCAGGACTCTTACCTGGTCAAGGTCCGCGCCGAGGACCCGCAGGGGCTCCAGCACATCCTGCAGCAGTTCGGGGCCATCCCCGGCGTGCGCGACACCCGCACCACCGTTGTTCTCGCCACCATCAAGGAATCCCGGCAGCTGCCCCTGGCCCCGCTGCCCATGGAGGAATCGAAATGAGTCTGGACAAGACCGCCCTGGAGCCGCGCATCCTGGCCCGGGGCAAGGAATTCTTCACGAGCATCGCGGGCGAGGCCCCGTCCATCTTCAACAAGGGCTGGTGGACCGGCAAGGTCATGGACTGGGCCATGCGGAACGAGGCCTTCAAGGTCCAGATGTTCCGTTTCGTGGATGTGCTGCCCTACCTGACCACCTCCGATTCCCTGTCCCGCCACATCGAGGAATACTTCACCGGCGAGAACGCCGGCGACATCCCGGACGTGCTCAAGTGGGGCGCGTCCAAGACCGGCTTTGCCGGGGGCCTGGTGGCCAAGGTCCTGCACAAGACCATCCGCTCCAACATCGAGGGCATGGCCCGCCAGTTCATCATCGGCGAGACCGCGGCCGAGGCGGTCAAGGGCATCCGCAAGCTGCGCAAGGACGGCTTCGCCTTTGTCCTCGACCTCCTGGGCGAGGCCACCATGAGCGAGGAGGAGGCCGACGCCTACCAGAAAGGCTACCTGGACGTGCTCCAGGCCATCCGCGAGGAGCAGGGCAAGTGGCCCGCCCTGGACGCCGACGGCGGCCTGGACTGGGGCCACGCGCCCAAGGTCAACGTGGCCATCAAGCCCACCTGCTTCTCTTCCCAGGCCAAGCCCGCGGACATCGCCGGCTCGGTGGAGGCCATCGCCCGGCGCGTGGAGCCCATCTACCGCCTGGTCAAGGAAATGGGCGGCTTCCTGTGCATCGACATGGAGCAGCTCAAGTACAAGGAAATGACCGTGGAGCTCTACAAGCGCCTGCGCGCCGCGCCCGAGCACCGCGACTACCCGCACCTGGGCATCGTGTTCCAGTGCTATCTCACGAGCGCCGAGCAGGACGTGAAGGATCTCGTCGCCTGGGCCAGGGCCGAGGCCCTGCCCGTGTCCATCCGCCTGGTCAAGGGCGCGTACTGGGACTCCGAGACCGTGCTGGCCATGCAGAACGGCTGGGACGTGCCGGTGCACACCGTCAAGGCCGAGACCGACGCGGCCTACGAGCGCATCGCCCGCTTCATTCTGGAGAACCACGACATCTGCCACTACGCCTGCGCCTCGCACAACATCCGCACCATTTCGGCGGTCATGGAGATGGCCCAGGTCCTGAACGTGCCCGAGGAGCGCTACGAGTTCCAGGTGCTCTACGGCATGGCCGAGCCCGTGCGCAAAGGCCTGCGCAAGGTGGCCCGCCGCGTGCGGCTCTACTGCCCCTACGGCGACCTCATCCCGGGCATGGCCTATCTGGTGCGCCGCCTCCTGGAGAACACGGCCAACGAGTCCTTCCTGCGCCAGAGCTTTGCCGAGGCCGCGGACGTGGCCCGGCTTCTGGAAGACCCGGCGCTCACGGCCGCCCGCGAGGCCGCGGCCCTGGCCGCCAGGCCCCGCCGCGCGCGGCCCGGCCTGCCCGGCCTGCACGGCGAGCTTCCGGCCTTCGCCAACTTCCCGGCCGCGGACTTCACCCAGCCCGCCATGCGCCAGGGCTTCGTCAACGCCCTGGCCTCGGTGCGCACGCGCTTCGGCCGCGTCATCCCCCTGCTGGTGGGCGGCCGGGAGGTGATCACCGAGGACCTCCTGGATTCCTACAACCCGGCCAAGCCCTCGGAGATCGTGGCCCGGGTCTGCCAGGCGGGCACGGCCGAGGTGGACCAGGCCGTGGCCGCGGCCAAGGCGGCCCATCTCTCCTGGCGCGACGTGGAGCCCAAGCGGCGCGCCCAGTACCTGCTGGACGCCGCGGCCGCTGCCCGGCGCCGGGCCTTCGAGCTGTCCGCGCTCCAGGTCCTGGAGGTGGGCAAGCAGTGGGACCAGGCCTGGGCCGACGTGGGCGAGGCCATCGACTTCCTGGAATACTACGCCCGGGAGGCCATCCGCCTGGGCGAACCCCGCCGCATGGGCCGCGCCCCGGGCGAGCTGAACCACTACTTCTACCAGGGCAAGGGCGTGGCCGCGGTCATCGCGCCCTGGAACTTCCCCCTGGCCATCAGCGTGGGCATGGCCGCCGCGGCCATGGTCTCGGGCTGCCCCGTGGTCTATAAGCCCTCGGGCCTGTCCTCGGCCGTGGGCTGGAACCTGGTGGAGCTCTTCCGCGAGGCCGGGCTGCCCGAGGGTGTGTTCAACTATACGCCGGGCCGCGGCTCGGTCATGGGCGACCACCTGGTGGAGCACCCGGACGTGGCGGTCATCGCCTTCACCGGGTCCATGGAGGTAGGCCTGCGCATCCAGGAGAAGGCCGCCAAGGTGCAGCCCGGCCAGGTCCAATGCAAGAAGGTCATCGCCGAGATGGGCGGCAAGAACGCCATCGTCATCGACGACGACGCGGACCTGGACGAGGCCGTGGGCGGGGTGCTCTACTCGGCCTTCGGCTTCCAGGGCCAGAAGTGTTCGGCCTGCTCGCGGGTCATCGTGCTGGACGCCATCTACGGCCGCTTCGTGAACCGCCTCAAGGAGGCCGCCCTGTCCCTGAAGATCGGCCCGGCCGAGGACCCGGCCTTCTCCATGGGGCCGATGGTGGACCGCGCGGCCCGCGACAACGTCCTCAGGTACATCGCCGTGGCCGAATCCGAGGGCCAGGTGCTGGTCAAGCGCACGGACGCCCCGGCCGGGGACTGCTACGCGCCCCTGACCATCGTGGAGGGCATCCGGCCCGAGCACCGCATCGCCCAGGAGGAGGTCTTCGGCCCGGTGCTGGCGGTCATGCGCGCCAAAGACTTCGACGAGGCCATGGCCATGGCCAACTCCACGCGCTTCGCCCTCACCGGCTCGCTCTACAGCCGCAGCCCCGCGCACCTGGAGCGCGCCCGCCGCGAGTTCCGCGTGGGCAACCTGTACCTGAACCGGGGCTCCACCGGGGCCATGGTGGAGCGCCAGTCCTTCGGCGGCTTCAACATGTCCGGCGTGGGCTCCAAGTCCGGCGGCCCGGACTACCTGCTCCAGTTCATGGACCCGCGCGTGGTCACGGAAAACACCATGCGCCGCGGGTTTGCGCCCATCGAGCAGGACGACGACTGGATCGCCTGACCGGCCGGCCTCGCCGGTTTTACGGAAAGCAAAAAGGCGGGAGAGAAAGCCTCTCCCGCCTTTTTGCGTCCGTCGGCCGGGGTCAGTTGCCGCAGGCCTTTTGGAAGGTCTGGAGCCGTTCGGCGTAGGGCGGGAAATTGAAGAAGGCCGAGCCGGACACGAGCACGTCCGCGCCCGCGCCCACGATGTCCGCGCAGTTCTCCGGCGTGACCCCGCCGTCCACCTGGATGAGCGCCTTGGACCCGCAGGCGCGGATCATGGCCTTGAGATCGCTGATCTTGTCCAGGCTGAAGGGGATGAAGGACTGGCCGCCGAAACCCGGGTTCACGCTCATGACCAGCACCAGATCCAGCTGGGGCAGGAGGTACTTCACGGCCTCGGTCGGGGTGGCCGGGTTGAGCGCCACGCCGACCTTCCTGCCGGTCCTGGCGATCATGTCGCAGACCCGCTCCAGGTGCACCGTGGCCTCGGCGTGCACGCAGATGAGATCGGCCCCGGCCGCGGCGAAGTCCGCCACGTAGCGCTCGGGCCGCTCGATCATGAGGTGGGTGTCGAAGAAGAGCGGGCTGCCCTTGCGCATGGCCTGGATCACAGGCGGGCCGAAGGTGATGTTCGGCACAAAGGCCCCGTCCATGACGTCCAGGTGGACCCAGGACAGGCCCGCGTCCCGGAGCGCGGCCAGTTCCTCGGCCAGGCGCGAGAAGTCCGAGGAGAGCAGCGAGGGGGAAAGGATCACGTCGGCCATGCGGTCCTCCTAGGCGTCGTCCATGGCGAAATCCACCTTGATCTTGAACATCTTGGTGGCGGGCAGGTTCAGCACCGGAATGCCGGTCTTTTCCGTGATCCCGGCCAGGGTGGACTCCACGTTCTCCCAGTCCGGGCCGATGTAGGTGAACCAGACGTTGAACTCGTGGCGGCGCAGGTAGTTGTGGGTCACGCCGGGATGCCGGTTCACCTCGGCCACAAAGGACTCCAGCCGGTCCTCGGGCACGCGCGCGGCGCAGAGGGTGGAGCGCCAGCCCAGGCTGCGCGAGCCGAAATTGGCCCCCACCCGGCGGATCACGCCCTGCTGGCGCAAGGCCCGCACCCGGGCCAGGACCTCGGCCTCGGTGAGGCCCAGGGCCGCGCCCACCTCGGCGTAGGGCCGCGGCGCAAGGGGAAAGCCGGACTGGATCAGGTCGAGGATCTGCTTGTCGAAAGAATCCATGGAGCCTCCGGGTCAACAGACAATTACGTTCCCGGGCCGGGGATTGTCAACGCGCGGCCCTGGCGCGGGAACGCAAGCTGGGCTATACGGGGTCCATGCGCAACGAGGACAGACCCCCCAGCAAGTCGCAGAAGAAACGCGACATGAACGCCCTGCAGGACCTGGGCGCGCGGCTCCTGGAACTCTCTGCCGAGGCCCTGGAGCGCGTGGACATGCCCGCGGACCTGAAACAGGCCGTGCGCGAGGCCAAGGCCATGAAGGGCCACGAGGCCCGCCGCCGCCAGACCCAGTTCATCGGCACGCTCATGCGCCGGGCCGATCCCGAGCCCATCCGCCGCGCCCTGGAGTTCAAGGACCAGGGGCAGTTGGAGGACGCCCGCGCCTTCCAGCGCCTGGAGACCTGGCGCGAGGGGCTCCTGGCCGGGGACGCGGCCATGGCGGCGGAGATCATGGCCGCCTGCCCGGCCGCGGACCTCAAGCGGCTGGAGCGCCTGGCGGCCGAGGCCCGGCGCGAACGCGAAAAGAACCTCGCGCCCAAGGCCTTCCGCGCCCTGTTCCGGGCCCTGCGCGATCTGGCCCCGGCGGGCTGACGCGGCCTTGACGTGGACGGCCGCTGTCTTATCTTTCCCGGGTTCCATCTCCCCAACGCAAGGAGCATTGACGTGAGACACGAATACGCCGGCGTCGTGACCGAACTGGAAGACCACATTTGCCCGCACTGCAACAAGCCGCTGGAGCCCTGGGTGGCCCCGCCGGACACGGGCTGGGGCGTGATCCTGGTCTGCAACAACAACCAGTGCCCGCACTACGCCAATTCCGACAAGGACATCATCAACAAACGCGACGATTCCAACCTGGGCTGCCGCTACGCCGAGAACCCGGAAAACGGCTACAAGCCCTTCAACCTCATCGCCCTCTGCCGCTGATTTCCCCGGGGGCGGGCGACCGCCCCCTTTTTTCCCGCTCCGGCCGCGTGTTCCCTTTCCCGCGCAGAGGTGCTAGGGCTTCTCTCCCGGCCTGAACGCGCCGGCGAGGAGTTTCCGTGACGCCCCGCACCCGCGCCCTGCTCCCCCTGCTGGCCCTGGTCAGCGCGTCCACCATCTGGGCCAGTTCCTTCGTGGCCCTCAAGGTGGCCTTCACCATCTACGATCCCATGGTGGTGATCTTCGGCCGCATGGCGGTGGCGAGCCTCTGTTTCCTGCTTTGCTGGAAATCATTGCGCGCGGGCTTCGCCTACCGCAAGGGCGACTGGAAGCCGCTGCTCTTCATGGGCGTCTGCGAGCCGGGCCTGTATTTCATCTTCGAGGCCCTGGCCATCCGGAACACCGACGCCTCCCAGGCGGGCATGATCACGGCCATGCTGCCTCTGCTGGTGGCCGTGGCCGCGCGCTTCTATCTCAAGGAGCGCATCTCGGCCCGCACCGTCGGCGGCTTCGGCCTGGCCATCGCGGGCGCGGTCTGGCTCTCGGCCGCGGCCCAGGCCAGCGCATCCTCGCCCCACCCGGCCCTGGGCAACTTCATGGAGTTCCTGGCCATGGTCTGCGCCACGGGCTACATGATCTCGCTCAAGTCCCTGACCAGCCGCTACACCCCCTGGGTGCTCACGGCCATCCAGGCCTTCATCGGCGCGGCCTTCTACCTGCCCCTGGCCTTCGCGCCCTGGACCCCGGCCCCGGCCGGGCTCGATCCCCTGGGCCTGGCCGCCATCCTCTACCTGGGCGTGGTCGTGACCCTGGGCGGCTACGGGCTCTACAACTACGGCATGAGCAAGGTCCCGGCCAACCAGGCCTCGGCCTTCATCAACCTCATTCCAGTGATCACCCTGTTCCTGGGCTGGGCCCTGCTGGACGAGCGCCTGTCCTTCCCGCAGTACGCGGCCTCAGGCCTGGTGCTGGCCGGGGTGGTCCTGAGCCAGGACCGGCGCAAGGCCTAGTCCGCGGGCAGGAAGAGCGGCTGCGGCAGGGGCCCGGGCCGGGCCTCGGCAAGGAGCGCGGCCACGGCCTCCTCGCCCTCGGCCCCCACGTCCAGGCTGAACTCCGTGACGAACGTGGCGATGTGCCGCCCGATGACGTCCTGGTCCATTTCCTGGGCATGGGCGCGCACGTAGTCCCAGAGCCCGGGGACCCCGGCCCGGGCCGATTCCAGGCTGGCGCGGATGGCCGCGTTCACGGCCCGGGCCGTGTCCAGGCCCAGGTCCCGGCGAACCGCGATGAGCCCCAGGGGCAGGGGCAGGCCCTTGCGCGCCTCCCACCACTGGCCCAGGTCCGCCAGACAGTGCAGCCCCATGGCCTCATAGACAAAGCGGCCCTCGTGGATGACCACCCCGGCCTCCACCGCGCCGCTGGCCACCGCGGGCAGCACCTGGTCAAAGACCATCTCCACGCGCTCCGCCTCCACGCCCGCCTCCCTGCAAAGCAGGCCGAAAAGCAGGTTGCCCGTGGTGCGCGCCCCGGGAATGCCCACCCGCGCCCCGATCAGGCTCTCCACCCCGCGGGGCTCGCGCGTCACCAGCAGCGGCCCCACGCCCCGGCCCAGGGCTCCGCCCGCGCGCAGGAGAAGCCAGTTCTCCAGCAGCCCGGCGGCGGCCGCCACCGAGACCTTGCAGACGTCGGCCCGGCCCGCGGCGGCCAGGCCGTTGAGCACCTCCACGTCGGCCAGCAGGGGCTCCAGGCCGAAGCCCGGCAGGGGCACGCGGCCCGAGACCAGGCCGTGGAAGATGAAGGTGTCGTTGGGACAGGGCGAGAAGCAAAGGCGCAGGTTTTTCATAACTGTTCCCGGGAGATGCAGTTTTCCGCCGGACCGCATTGACAGGCCCGGCCATTGCCCGTAGAGGAAATGACCACCCGGTCATTTCTAGCCCGAACCCGGGTTCCGGGCAAGGAAAACCCATGCGCCAGGCCAGCGAGACCTTCACCAAACTTCCTGCGGACAAACGCGAGCGCGTGCTCGACGCGGCCGTGGAGGAGTTCGCGGAGCACGGCTTCCAGGGCGCCAGCATGAATCGTCTGGCCGCCCGCCTGGCCATCGCCAAGGGGTCGATCTTCCAGTACTTCGGCAGCAAGGAAGGGCTCTTCGCCGTGGCCTTCGGCCGGGCCGTGGAGCTCTTCAAGGGCCCGCTCAAGGCCGCGCGGGAGCGGGCCAAGGGCCAAGGCTTTTTCGAGGTCCTGCGCCAGAGCCTGCTGGCGGGTATGGACTTCATCGAAGCCCATCCGCGCATCCATCGCATCTATCTGAAAATGTTGCACAACGAGGACTTCCCCCTGCGCGAGCGCGTGCTCGGACAGGTGCGCGCCGCCTCGGCCAAGTACTTCCGGCCCCTGGTCCTGGAAGGCATCCGCCGCGGCGAGCTGCGGACCGACCTGGATCCGGACCTGGCCGTGTACGTGCTGGACACGCTCCTGGACCGCTTTCTCCAGTCCCTGGCCGCAGCGCCCCTGGACGGCGGGCTCGGGGTCTTCGGCGCGGAGCGCGCCGTGGCCGAGCGCCGGGCCGCAGAGCTGGTGGAATTCCTGCGCAAGGGCCTTTCGGCCTGAGGAGGACCATGTTCGATTTCAGCCGCTACGACTCCCTGGGCCTGGCCGACGTGGCCGCCCGGGCCGTGGCCGGAGAGCGCCTGAGCGCCGGGGACGGCCTCAAGCTCTTCGAGTGCCCGGACATCACGGCCCTGGGCGCCCTGGCCCACCGCCGCCGCGAGGCCCTGCACGGCCGCAAGGCCTTCTGGGTGCGCAACCGCCACCTCAACTACACCAACGTCTGCGTGAACCGCTGCACGTTCTGCGCCTATCATCGCGATCCGGGCCAGGAGGGCGGCTTCACCCTCACGGTGCAGGCGGCCCTGGACAAGCTGGCCGCGGACCGCGTGCCGCCGCGCGAGATCCACGTGGTGGGCGGCTGCAACCCGGACCTGGGCCTGGACTACTTCGAGACGCTCCTGCGCGCCCTCAGGAAGGCCTACCCGGACGCCGCGCTCAAGTGCTTCACCGCCGTGGAGATCGCCCACTTCGCCCAGCTTGAGGGCGTGACCACCCGCGAGGTGCTCACCCGGCTCAAGGCCGCGGGGCTCCAGATGCTGCCGGGCGGCGGGGCCGAGGTCTTCGACCCGGAGGTGCGCCGGCAGATCTGCCCGCGCAAGATCGACGCCGGCGAGTGGCTGCGCATCCACGGCGAGGCCCACGGACTGGGGCTTTCCACCAACGCCACCCTACTCTTCGGCCACCTGGAGACCCGGGCCCAGCGCGTGGACCACCTCCTGCGCCTGCGCGAGCAGCAGGACAGGACCCACGGCTTCACCTGCTTCATCCCCCTGCCCTTCCTCACCGAGAACAGCCGCCTCAAGATCGACAAGCCCCTGGACGGCCTGGAGGAACTGCGGACCATTGCGGTGAGCCGCCTGCTCCTGGACAACATCCCCCACGTGAAGGCCTACTGGGTCATGCTTGGGGTCAAGCAGGCCCAGGCCGCACTGCACTTCGGGGCCGACGACTTCGACGGCACCGTGGTGGAGGAGAAGATCGGCCACACCGCCGGGGCCGATTCGGCCCAGGCCCTGGCCCGGCGGGAGATCGAGGCCATGCTCGCGGGCTGCGGCCTCGTGCCCGTGGAACGCGACGCCCTGTTCCGGGAGGTGCGCTGATGGAACGCCTGAGCGAGAAAATCCTGGCCGGCGGCCGCCTGGACCAGGCCGAGGCCAAGCTGCTCTACGAGCAGGCCCCGCTCCACGAGCTGGCCCGGCTGGCCCACGCCGTGCGCCTGAAAAAGCATCCCGAGCCCGCGGTCACCTTCGTCTCGGACCGCAACATCAACTACTCCAACGTCTGCGTCTGCGGCTGCCGGTTCTGCGCCTTTTTCCGCGCTCCGGGCCAGGAGGGAGGCTTCCTGCTCACGCGCGAGGAACTGGCCCGGAAGGTGGAAGAGACCCTGGCCCTGGGCGGGACCCAGGTGCTGCTCCAGGGCGGCCACCACCCGGACCTGCCCCTGTCCTGGTATGAGGACCTGCTCCGCTTCCTCAAGACCTACCCCATCCACGTGCACGCCTTCTCGCCGCCGGAGATCGCCCACTTCGCCCAGCTGGCGGGCCTGACCACGGCCCAGGTCATCGCCCGGCTCAAGGCCGCGGGCCTGGACTCCATCCCGGGAGGCGGGGCCGAGATCCTGGTGGACGAGGTGCGGCGCAAGGTCTCCCCGCGCAAGTGCGGGGCGGGCCAGTGGCTGGCCATCATGGAGGAGGCCCACGCCCAGGGCCTCAAGACCACGGCCACCATGATGTTCGGCCACGAGGAGACCCCGGCCCAGCGCCTGGAGCACCTCTTCGCCCTGCGCGCCTCCCAGGACCGCAGCGGCGGCTACACGGCCTTCATCCCCTGGACCTTCCAGCCCGCCAACACGGCCATCGAGGCCCGTCCGCTCAGCGCCGTGGAGTACCTGCGGCTGCTGGCCGTGTCGCGCCTGGTGCTGGACAACATCGAGAACATCCAGGTCTCCTGGGTCACCATGGGCCCCAAGATCGCCCAGCTGGCGCTCTTCTTCGGCGGCAACGACTTCGGCTCCACCATGATCGAAGAAAACGTGGTGCGGGCCGCAGGGGTGAGCTTCCGGCTCTCGCGCGAGGAGATCCGCCGCCTGGTGCAGGGCGCGGGCTTCACGCCCCGGCAGCGCCGCATGGACTACACCCTGCTGGAGGGCGCATGAGCCGCCCCGGCGACGGCGTGCGCCTGGGCCGCATCGGCTACCTCAACGTGCTGCCCATCTACCATCCCCTGGAGTCCGGCCAAGTGCCCCACGGCTGCACCTTTGTCTCGGGTCCGCCCTCGTACCTGAACACGCTCATGGCCGACGGCAAGCTGGACATCTCGTCCAACTCCTCCATCGAGTATGGCCGCAGGCCCGGCAACTACCTGCTGGTGCCGGACCTGGCCATCGGCAGCCGCGGCCCGGTGCAGAGCGTGCTGCTCCTCTCCCGGCGGCCCCTGGAGCGGCTGGATGGCAGGACCATCCTGGTGAGCGCCCAGACCCACACCTCGGCCGTGCTCCTGCGCCTGCTGCTCCAGGACTACGTGCGGGTGGCGGCCAGGTTCGCCACGGGCGACGCCAGCGCGGCCCTGGCCGCGGGCGAGCGGCCCGAGGCCATTCTGGCCATCGGCGACGAGGCCCTGACCCTGCGCCGCCATCCGGATTATCCGGTGGTCCTGGACCTGGGCGAGGCCTGGCGGGAATGGACCGGCCTGCCCTTCATCTTCGGGGTCTGGGTGGTGCGGCGCGCGGCCTATAAGGAAAAGCCCGAAGCCGTGCTGGCGGCCTGCGCCGCGCTGTTGCGCGGCAAGGCCCTGGGCCGGGAGCAAATGGAGCGCATCGTGGCCATGACCGCGGCGCGCACCCCGCTCTCCGTGGCCGAGCTCAAGTCCTACTATGCGGGCCTGTCCTACGACCTGGGCGCGGAAGAACGCCAGGGCCTGACCCTGTTCTACGACCGGCTGGTGGGGGCCGGGCTCCTGGCCGAGGCCCCCAGGCTGGAGTTCCTGGACCTGCCCCAGACCCTGGCCTACTTGAAATAGACCTTCACCTGGTTGGTGTGCAGGTCGCGGCGGCCCGGGGTGGGCTCGCCCGCGGTGATCACCACGCACTCGCCCTGGGACACCAGGTTCGAGCGGTCCACGAACTGCTGGCAGCGGCCCAGGTGGCTCTCCGGCTTGGTGGCCACCTTGTGCGGAATGACCCCCCAGCTGAAGTTGAGCAGGCCCAGGGCCTCGCGGCCCGGGGTCAGGGCGTGGATGGGCTGGCGCGGACGCCGCCCGCTCACCCGCTGGGCCGTGGTGCCCGAGCGGGTGTGGCAGACCAGGTGCTGGGCCCCGGTCTGCTCGGCCAGCAGGCAGGCGCAGTAGGCCAGGGTCCGCTCGGGGTCGCCCTCCACCTGGGGCCGCAAAGGTCCGGCGGCCTGGGCCAGGGCGTAGGCCTCGGCCTGCTCCGCGATGTCGCGCATGGCCCGCACCGTCTCCACCGGCCAGCGGCCGATGGCCGTCTCCTCGGACAGCATGACGCAGTCCGCGCCGTCCAGGATGGCGTTGGCCACGTCCGTGGTCTCGGCCCGCGTGGGCAGGGGGTTGGAGACCATGGACAACAGCATCTGGGTGGCCACGATGACCGGCTTGTCGCGCAGGCGGCAGGCCTGGATGATCTGCTTCTGGATGATGGGCAGCCTGGACAGGGGGCACTCCTGGCCCAGATCGCCGCGGGCCACCATGACCGCGTCGGCCACGTCCAGGATGCTCTCCAGGTTGTCCACGGCCTGCTGGCGCTCCAGCTTCACGATGATGGGAATCCAGAGGCGGCGGGCCTCGATCTCGGCCTTCAGGTCGCGCACGTCCTGGGCGGTCTGGACAAAGGACAGGGCGCAGGCGTCGATGCCCACGTCCAGGGCCTCCTGGATGTCGGTGCGGTCTTTGGCCGTGAGCGCCGGGATGGCGATGCTCTTGCCCGGGAACACGATGCCCTTGTGCGAGGTGAGCAGTCCGGGGTTCAGGGCCGTGAGTTCGAAGAGCTCGTCCGGCACGAGCACGCGGGTCACGCTGAACTGGAGCATGCCGTCCGAGAGGTTCACGGGCATGCCCAGGGCCAGGCCCGCCAAAAGCTCGGGCCGGTCCAGGGAGATGAAAGGGCCGTCCGCGGGTTTGTCAGCGTCCCGGCCCGGCAGGCCCAGATAGGCCAGCCCGCCCTTCTGGATGTTCAGGGGTGCGCCGTCCACCTCGCCGATGCGCAGCTTGGGGCCGGAGAGGTCGGCCATGACCGTGAGGGCCAGGCCGGTTTCCCGCTCCAGGGCGCGGATGTTCCGGATCACGGGTACAAAGGCCTTGGCCCCGCTGTGCGAGAAATTCAGGCGGAAAACGCGGACCCCGGCGTCCACCAGGTCGCGCATGACCTCCAGGCTCTTGGTGGCCGGGCCCACGGTGGCCACAATCTTGGTGCGCATGACGGCCTCCCGGGCGAGATGTCGCCCCTGCTGCGCAGGGTAGCAGGAAAGCGGCCGGGGGCCAACCGCCGGGCTGTCACGATCCGGCGGCGGTGAGGAACTCGGCCAGGACCCGGGCCGCGGGGGTCAGGGTGCGGCCCTTGCGCAGGGCCAGGAAGAAGGTGCGGCGCAGGTCCAGGGCCAGGGGCAAGACCGCGAACTCGCCGCGCGCCAGGCCCTCGCTGGCGGCCAGGCCCGAGACCACGCCCAGACCCATGCCCGCGCGCACGCAGCGCAGCACGGCCTCGGTGCTCTCCACCAGGGCCGCGGCCCGCAGATCGCCGCAGGACAGGCCCAGGCCCCGCAGGGCCTGGTCAAAGGCGCGGCGCGTGCCCGAGCCCTCCTCGCGCAAAACCCAGGGCAGCGCGGCCAGTTGCCGCGGGTCGGACGGGGCCGCACGGACCATGGCCGGCGGTCCGATGACCAGAATCTCGTCATCCAGCAAGGGCTTCAGTTCCAGTTCGGGCTGGCCGAAATCCGCGCCCACCACGGCCAGGGCCAGGCCGCCCGCGGCCACCTGGGCGGCGATGCCCGCGGAATCGCCCACCACCAGGCGCAGGCTCGCCTCGGGATGGCGGCGCACAAAGGCGGCCAGGCGTTCGGGCAGGATGTAATGGGCCGGGATGCTGCTGCCGCCCACCAGCACCTCGCCGGCCACGCGGTTCTGGAGCAGGTGGATCTCGCTCACGGCCTCGTCCAGACGGCTGAACACGTCGCGGGTGGCGGCATAGAGGACCGCCGCGGCCTGGGTGGGCACCACCGAACGGCCCAGGCGGTCGAAGAGCAGCGCGCCCAGCTCCTCTTCCAGGGCCGCCACGTGGGCGCTCACCGTGGGCTGGGACAGGTAGAGGGCCTCGCCCGCCCGGGAGAAGCTGCGCGTCTCATAGACCTTGGCAAAGGCCTGCAATTTCCGGAAGTCCATATTTCCAGCCGGCAAGATAGATATTGTCTATAGCATGATACAAAAAAAGGGCAGGCCGAAGCCTGCCCTTGTGCCTTACTCGGCCTTGTCTTCAGTCTCGGCCTTCTTCTTGGGAGCCGCCTTCTTCTTGGGTTTTTCCTCGCCCTCGGCGGCAGCCTTTTTGGGCGCGGCCTTTTTCTTGGGCTTTTCCTCGCCCTCGGCCGCGGCCTTCTTGGCCGGAGCCTTCTTGGCCGGGGCCTTCTTGGCCTCGGCGGCTTCCGCAGCCGGAGCCTCGGCAGCGGCCTTCTCCGCGCGCTTGGTCAGCTCGATGAGGACCATGGGCGCGGCGTCGCCGACGCGCGGCAGGGACAGGCGGATGATGCGGGTGTAGCCGCCCTGGCCGCCCGCGTAGCGCGGACCGATGTCGGTGAAGAGTTTCTGGACCATCTGGTGGTTGTTGAGGACCTTGTAGGCCTCGCGGCGGGCATGCAAATCGTCGCGCAGAGCCAGCGTGATGAGCTTGTCCACGACGGAACGCAGATCCTTGGCCTTGGCCTCGGTGGTGCGGATGGCCTCGTAGGTCAGAAGCGCCCGGGCCATGTTGCGGAACATGGCGATGCGGTGCGAGGAGCTCCTGTTGAACTTGCGGCCGGACTTTCTATGCCTCATTTTTCTCTTTCCTCTTCAACCATTCCTGGTATTTCTTGTCGAAATCCTCGACGCTCATGCCGAAACGCAGTCCCATGTTGTCCAGAACGCGGCGGATCTCGTCCAGGGACTTGCGGCCGAAGTTCTTGGTCTTGAGCATGGCCTGCTCGGTGCGCTGCACCAGCTCGCCCACCAGCTGAATGTTGGCGGCCTTGAGGCAGTTGGTGGCCCGCACCGAAAGCTCCAGCTCGTCGATGCCCTTGAACAGGTTGGGGTTGAGGTCCGAGCCGCCCTCGGAGGACTTCTCGGTCTCGGAGGAGAGTTCGTCGAAGTTGATGAACACCGAGAGCTGGTCCTTGAGGATCTTGGCGCTGTAGGCACAGGCGTCCTCGGGCGACACCGAGCCGTCGGTCCAGACCTCCAGGATGAGCTTGTCGTAGTTGGTCATCTGGCCGACGCGGGCCTGCTCCACGTTGTAGGCCACCTTGCGCACCGGGGAATAGCTGGCGTCCAGGGTGATGAGCCCGATGTCCTCGGTGAGGCCCTCGTGCATCTCGGCGGGCACGTAGCCCTTGCCCATGCGCACTTCCAGCTCCATCTTGAGCGGCCGGTCCTCGGTGAGGGTGGCGATGACCTGATCGGGATTCAGGATGCGGACGTTCTGGTTCTCCTTGATCATGGACGCGGTCACCGGGCCCTTGGTCTTGGCCTCGAGGACCAGGATCTGGGGCTCGGTGTTGGTCATGGCCAGGCGCACCTGCTTCAGGTTGAGGACGATCTCGGTGATGTCCTCATGCACGCCCTGCATCGTGGTGAACTCGTGATGCACGCCCTCGATGCGGGCGGCGACAATGGCCGCGCCCTGGAGCGAGGAGAGCAGAACCCGGCGCATGGCGTTGCCGATGGTGGTGGCAAAGCCGCGCTCCAGGGGTTCACACACGAACTTGCCGTAGGTGTCCGTGGACTTGGGATCCCGCACCAACTGCTCGGGCCGAACCAGTTCCGACCAGTTCCTGGTGTTGATCAGCTTGTCGCCGTGTTGAATGAGCATGCGGAAACCTACGCTTGTTTATTTGGAGTACAGCTCGACGATGAGATGCTCGTTGATCGGGAACTGGATGTCTTCACGGACGGGCAGGGCCTTGACCGTGCCCTTGAAATTGGCTCCGTCGGACTCCAGCCAGGACGGGCAACCGCGCCGGGCGATGACTTCCTGAGCCTCCATGATGACCGGAACCTTGCGGCTTTCCTCGCGCACCTCGATCACGTCGTTGGCCTTGACCAGAAGCGACGGCACGCTCACGCGGCGGCCGTTGACCTTGAACAGGCCGTGGCCCACGAGCTGACGGGCCTGGTCGCGGGAGTTGGCGAAGCCCAGGCGGTAGATGACGTTGTCCAGGCGGCGCTCCAAAAGGATGAGCAGATTGGCGCCGGTGACGCCCTTCTGGGCCTCGGCGCGCTCGAAGTAGGTGTGGAACTGCCCTTCGAGCAGCCCGTACATGCGGCGCACCTTCTGCTTCTCGCGCAGCTGCACGGCGTAGTCGCTCATTTTCTTGCGCAGGCGGCCCGCTCCGCCGGGGGCGTAGGGGCGGCGCTCATAGGCGCACTTGTCGGTGTAGCAGCGGTCGCCTTTGAGGAAGAGCTTCTGACCTTCGCGGCGGCACAGCCGGCATTTGGCTTCGGTATATCTGGCCAAGGGAATCCCTCCTTGCTCTTACACCCGGCGCCGCTTGGGAGGACGGCAGCCGTTGTGGGGGATGGGGGTGATGTCGCGGATGAAGCTGACCTTGAACCCGGCGTTGTTGATGGCGCGCATGGCCGCCTCGCGTCCGGCCCCGGGGCCCTTCACGAAGACGCCCACGGTGCGCATGCCGTGCTCCTGGGCCACCTTGGCGGCGTTCTCGGCGGCGATCTGCGCGGCGAACGGGGTGCTCTTGCGGGAGCCCTTGAAGGCGGCCCCGGCGCTGGCCCAGCTCACCACGTTGCCCTTGAGGTCCGTGAAGGTGATGATGGTGTTGTTGAAGGTGGCCTTCACGTGGGCCACGCCCACGGGAACGTTCTTCTTTTCCTTTTTCTTACCGGCGCGACGAGGTCTTGCCATGAGTCCTTCTCCGATTCGCTAGAAAAAACGCGCAAGTCCATCGCGCTCCCGACCGGGACATCCCGGCCAGGAGGCCTCCGGACCCATTCCCTTACGCGGCGGCGGGAGCGCCGGCAGCGGGAGCCTTGGTCTTCTTCTTGCCCATGAGCGAACGGCGCGGCCCCTTGCGGGTGCGGGCGTTGGTGTGCGTCCGCTGGCCGCGGGCGGGCAGGCCCTTGCGGTGGCGCAGGCCGCGATAGCAGCCGATGTCCATGAGCCGCTTGATATTCTGGGCCAGATCCCGGCGAAGGTCGCCTTCCACCTTGTAGCGCTGCTCGATCTCGTTGCGGATGTTGTTGATCTCGTCCGCGCTGAGGTCGTCGCTCTTCTTGCTCCAGTCCACGCCGGTGTCGGCCAGGATCTTGCGCGCCGTCGTACGGCCGATGCCGTAGATGTAAGTCAGCGCGATGTCCATCCGCTTGTTCTTGGGCAGATCAACGCCAGCAATGCGTGCCACGATGTGCTCCCTCTCTGGTTAACCCTGACGCTGCTTGTGCCGGGGATTCTCGCAGATGATCCGCAGCACGCCCTTGCGCCTGATGATTTTGCACTTGGAACAAATCTTTTTCACCGAAGGTCTGACTTTCATGACCGTCTCCAGCGCGTTTATCGTCCTCGGGCGGCGGCCCTCATAGGGCCGCGGATTCCCTGTGTTTCTGCCGAACCTCGCAAAAAAGCGAAGGGTTTTTATACAGCACTTTTTTCGAAACTGCAAGTCCCCGGCCCTGTCCCTCAATCGGACAGGCTGAGGATCATGGGGCCCTCCGGGGTCACCGCCACGGAGTGCTCGAAATGCGCGGCCAGCTTGCGGTCCTTGGTCACCGCGGTCCAGCGGTCCGCCAGAACTTCCACGTCGTAGCCGCCCTCGGTGATCATGGGCTCGATGGCCAGCACCATGCCCGCCTTGAGCGGCACCCCCACTACGCCCCGCGGGACGAAATTGGGGACCTCCGGCTTCTCGTGCAGCCTGGCGCCGATGCCGTGGCCCACGAAGCGCCGCACCACTCCGAACCCGGCCGCCTCGGCGTGCTGCTGCACGGCCGCGGCCACGTCCCAGAGGTTGTTGCCGGGCCGGGCCTGCTCGATGCCCATCATCAGGGCCTCGCGCGTCACGCGCATGAGCCGTTCGGCCGTGGGGCTCACCGCGCCCACCGGGAAGGTGCGCGCGGCGTCGCCGTAGAACCCCTTGTATATCACACCCATGTCAAAGGAGACAATGTCCCCTTCGCAGAGCACCTTGTCCCGGGTCGGAAACCCGTGGACCACTTCTTCGTTCACCGAGCAGCACAGCGCGTACGGGTAGCCGAGGTAGCCCAAAAAGGCCGGCTTCACGTGATGCGCATCGCACAGCCGTCGGCAGATGGCCTCGAACTCGGAACAAGCAACTCCGGGCCGCACCGCCTCGCCCAAGGCGTCCAGGATCCGGGATACGATCCTGTTAGCCTCGCGCATCAGGCTTATTTCATTCGGATTCTTAAGAAATATCCCGCGATATTTCTTCAAGTCTAGTGCCTGCCCTTGACCCTGGTCTTGCCCATGAGGCCTTCATATTGGCGGGAGATCAGATAGGACTCGATCTGGCCCATGAAATCCATGGCCACGCCCACCACGATGAGGATGGAGGTGCCGCCGAAGTAGAAAGGCACGTTGAAGTTGGCGATGAGAATCGTGGGCAGCACGCAGATGGCCGAGATGTACAGGGCGCCCCAGAGGGTGATGCGGGCCAGGACGCGGTCGATGTACTCGCGGGTACGGGCGCCCGGACGGATGCCCGGGATGAAGCCGCCCTGCTTCTGAATGTTCTCGGCGATGCCCTTGGGATCGAAGATGATGGCGGTGTAGAAGTAAGCGAAGAAGATGATCACCGCCACGAACATGATGTTGTAGCTGATGGAGCGGGGGCTCAGCAGGTTGGAAAGGGTCTGGAGCCACTCCACCTTGGAGAAGTTGGCCAGGGTGGCCGGAAAGAGCAGGAGGCTCGAGGCGAAGATGGGCGGGATCACGCCTGCGGTGTTGATGCGCAGGGGCAGATGCGTGGTCTGGCCGCCGAACATCTTCCGGCCCATCATGCGCTTGGCGTAGTGGATGGGAATGCGGCGCTGGCCGCGTTCAACGAAGACGATGAAGCCCAGCACGGCCACCATCACCACCACCACGAGAAGCACCACGAAGAGGCTCATCTCACCGGCGCTCATGAGCCGGAAGGTGTTGCCCGCGGCCGCGGGCAGGCCGGCCACGATGCCCGAGAAGATGATCAGCGAGATGCCGTTGCCGATGCCCTTCTCGGTCATGCGCTCGCCCAGCCACATGAGGAAGATGGTTCCGGCGGTGAGCGTGATCACGGTCATGAAGCGGAAGACCCAGCCCGGGTCCATGACCACGGGCGCGCCGGTGGGGCTGGTCATGCTCTCCAGGCCCACGGCGATGCCGAAGCCCTGGATGAACGTGATGAGCACCGTGCCGTAGCGGGTGTACTGGGTGATCTTCTTGCGCCCGGCCTGGCCCTCCTCCTTGGACAGCCGCTTCAGGTCGGGACTGACCACAGTGAGCAGCTGGAGGATGATGGAGGCCGAGATGTAGGGCATGATGCCCAGGGCGAAGATGGAGAGGTTCTTCAGGCCGCCGCCGGAGAACATGTCGAACAGGCCGAACAGGGTGTTCTGGGCCTGGGCGAAGAACTCCCCCAGGGCCGCGCCGTCCACGCCGGGCACCGGGATGTGGATGCCCATGCGGTACACGGCCAGCAGCAGGAAGGTCCACCCGAGCTTTTTCTTGAGCTCGGGCAACTTCGCCAGATTCTCGACGCCGGACAGGGCCACGGATTCGTCCCCTTACTTGCCTTCCAAGGCCTTGGCGGTGCCGCCGGCCTTGCTGATCTTCTCGATGGCGGAAGCGCTGAAGCGATGGGCCTCAATGGTCACAGCCGCGGTCACCTCGCCGGAGCCCAGGATCTTGACCGGGGCGTCCTTCTTGCAGATCCCGCGGGCGTAGATGTCGGCCAGGGTGATCTCGCTCTGGCCCTCGAAGGCGGCCAGGAGACGGCCCACGTTCACGGCCTCGTACTCCTCGCGGAAGGGATTCTTGAAGCCGCGCTTGGGCAGACGGCGCTGCAGGGGCATCTGACCGCCCTCGAAGCCCTTCTTGGACTTGCCGCCGGAGCGGGAGAGCTGGCCCTTGTGGCCGCGGCCGGAGGTGCCGCCCAGGCCGGAGCCCGGGCCACGGCCCACGCGCTTGCGGCCCTGGCGCTCCTCGGGGAAAGGATACAGTTCGTGCAGATTCATGACTTGGCCACCTCGACCAGGTGCTTCACGTTCTCGATCATGCCCGCAACGGCGGGGGATTCCTTCAGGATATTGACCTGACGAATGCGCTTGAGCCCCAGAGCGGCCAGCGTCTTGCGCTGGGCCGGGGTGCAGCCGATCAGGCTCTTTTTCAGCGTCACCTTGAACACGATGAACTCCCCTTCTCGCTTGCCGTTACTTGCGCGGCGTCACCAGCTCCATGCCGCGGAGCCCGGAGACGTCGCCCGCACTGCGCAGAGAGGCCAGACCGGTCATGGTGGCCCGCAGCACGTTGTGGGGGTTGTTGGTGCCGATGGCCTTGGTCAGGATGTCCGAGACGCCCACCGCCTCCATGACGGCGCGCACCGGGCCGCCGGCGATGATGCCGGTGCCGCGGCTGGCGGGCTTCAGGAGCACCCGGCCGGCGCCGAACCGGCCCAGGATCTCGTAGGGCAGGGTGCCGTCCAGCACGGGCACGCGGATCATGGACTTCTTGGCCTTGTCCGAAGCCTTGCGGATGGCCTCCGGAACCTCGTTGGCCTTGCCCAGGCCGTAGCCCACCTTGCCCTGACCGTCACCGACCACCACCAGGCAGCTGAAGCTGAAGCGCCGGCCGCCCTTGACCACCTTGGCCACGCGGTTCAGGTAGACGATCTTCTCGATGAGTCCGGATTCGTTCTGTTCCACCATCGCGTCACACCCTCTAGAATTTGAGCCCGCCCTCGCGGGCGCCTTCGGCCAGGGCCTTGATGCGGCCGTGGTACAGATAACCGTTGCGGTCGAAGACCACCTTCTCGATGCCGCCGGCCAGGGCCTTGGCAGCGAGGTCCTTGCCCACCTTGCCGGCGAACTCCAGGGTCAGCTTGACCGCCTCGCCGCCCTTGCCCAGGGCCAGCGTGGAGGAGCTCATCAGGGTCTGGCCCTCGGCGTCGTTGACGATCTGGGCGTAGATATGCCGGTTGGAGCGGAAGACCACCAGGCGGGGCCGTTCCACGGTGCCGGAAATCTTCTTGCGGATGCGCACCTTGCGGCGGATCCGCGACTCTTCCTTGGTCATCTTCATGGGATTGTCCTCTGCTCCGGGCCTTACTTGGCGCCGGACTTGCCGGCCTTGCGGCGGATCTGCTCGTCCACGTACTTGACGCCCTTGCCCTTGTACGGCTCGGGCGGACGGACGCGGCGGATCTGTGCGGCCACCTCGCCCACCAGCTGCTTGTCGATGCCGGAGATGGTCAGCTTGTTGCCGTCGGCGGCGGCGTCGATGCCCGCGGGCAGGGGAAATTCCACCGGATGGGAGTAGCCCACGGTGAGCACCACCTTCTTGCCCTGCACCGAAACCTTGTAGCCCACGCCCACGACCTCAAGCGCCTTCTGGAAGCCCTTGGTCACGCCCTGGATGCAGTTGTCCAGGAGCGTGCGGCGCAACCCGTGCTGGGCGTTGGCCTGGCGCGATTCGTCCGCCGCCGTCACATGAATCTTGTCGCCTTCGACCGCGTAGGCCACCTTGGGATGCACCGGGGTGCTCAAGGTGCCCTTGGGTCCCTTCACCGTGACGGCCTCGGCGCCGATTTTCACTTCGACGCCGGAAGGGATGTCGATGGCTTTCTTACCGATACGGGACATGATCTACCTCGCTACCAGATTTCGCAGATCAGCTCGCCGCCCAGATTGCCTTCGGCGGCCTTGCCGCCGACCATCAGGCCCCGCGAGGTGGAAACGATGCAGATGCCCAGGCCGTTCTGCACGCGCGGGATGTCGGACACGCCGACGTACACGCGGCGGCCGGGCTTGCTCACTTTCTTAAGCCCCGCAATGAGGGGCTTGCCGTCGACGTACTTCAGCGCCACGCGCATGGTCTGACCGTCCACGCTGAAGTCCTCGATGTAGCCTTCATCCTTGAGGATGACGGCGATGGAGGCCTTCATTTTGGAGGCCGGGATGTCCACCTGGCGATGGTAGGCCTGGTGGGCGTTCCGGATGCGGGTCAGCATGTCGGCGACGGGATCAACAACTGCCATTGTCTTCTCCTTGAGCGATTACCAGCTCGCCTTGCGCACCCCGGGCAGTTCGCCGGCGAGGGACTTGTTCCGGAAGCAGATGCGGCAGATGCCATAGCGCCGCAGGAAGGCGCGGGAACGGCCGCAGATCGGGCACCGGTTGTAGGCGCGGACCTTGAACTTGGGCTTGCGGCGAGCCTTGACTCTCAAACACGTCCTGGCCAAAGCCATCTCCTCCTATTTTTTGAAGGGCATGCCGAGGAGGTCGAGCAGAAGCTTGCCCTCCTTGTCCGTCTTGGCGGACGTGGCGATGGTTACATTCATGCCCTTCACCCGCTCCACCTTGTCGATCTCGAGCTCAGGGAAGATGGTGTGTTCCCGGATGCCGAGGGTGAAGTTGCCGCGCCCGTCGAAGCCCCGATCCGGAATGCCGCGGAAGTCGCGCACCCGGGGCAGGGCGAAGGTGACGAGCTTGTCCAGGAAATCCCACATCAGATCGTGGCGCAGCGTCACGCGGCACCCCACGGCCATGCCAGTGCGCAGCTTGAAGGCCGCGATGGACTTCTTGGCGCGGGTGATCACGGCGCGCTGGCCGGCGATCTTGGTCAGCTCCTCGACGGCATCCTCGATGAGCTTGTTGTTCAGGCTCGCCTCGCCCAGGCCGATGTTCAGCGAGATCTTCTCCAGCCGGGGGATCTCCATGGAGCTCTTGTAGCCGAACTCCTTCTGGAGGGCGGGCGTCACCTTTTCCCGGTAGATCTTTTCCAGTCGCGTCATGGCAGCACCCTAGTCAACGCTCTCGTTGCACTTCTTGCAATAACGGATTTTCTTGCCGTCATTGTTCACTTTGTACCCGACCCTGGTGGCCTTGGTGCAGGAACTGCACACGTAGGCCACATTGGAGATATGGATCGGGGCCTCTTTCTCCACGATGCCGCCGGCCTGGTTCTTGTAGGGGTTGGCCTTGGTGTGGCGGTGAATCTTGTTCACGCCCTCCACCAGCACGGCGTCCTTCTTCTTGAGCAGCTTGAGGACCTTGCCGATCTTCCCCTTGTCCTTGCCGGCCAGGACCATGACCTTGTCGTCTTTGCGGATCTTCGTATTCATTGCCGGTTCCCCTTACAGCACTTCGGGGGCGAGGGAGACGATCTTCATGAAGTTCTTCTGACGAAGCTCCCTGGCCACAGGTCCGAAGATGCGCGTCCCCACCGGCTCCAGCTGGTTGTTCAGGAGGACGGCCGAATTGCTGTCGAACTTGATGTACGAGCCGTCCGCGCGGCCCACCTCTTTGGTGGTGCGCACCACGACGGCCTTCATGACCGCGCCCTTCTTCACCTTGGAGTGGGGCATGGCCTCTTTCACGGACACGACGATGATGTCCCCGACGCTGGCGTAGCGGCGCTTGGAGCCGCCCAGGACCTTGATGCAGGAAACTTCCTTGGCCCCGGAGTTGTCGGCCACGTCGAGATGGCTCTCGATCTGGATCATGCTCTCACCCCTACTGCGCCTTTTCGACGATCTTCACCAGCTGCCACCGCTTGCGGCGGGACAGGGGGCGCGACTCGACGATCTCGACCTTGTCGCCCACGCCGCACTCGTTGGCCGGGTCGTGGGCCATGAACTTCTGCTTGCGGCGGATGTACTTCTTGAACAACGGGTGCTTCACCAGCGTCTCGACCTGGACCACGATGGTCTTGTCGCCCTTGTCGCTGGCCACCACCCCTTCCAAAGTGCGCTTGTTGCTCTTCGTCAGCTCAGCCATTGCCTAAGCCCTCGCGTTTCTTTCCCGCTGCACGGTGAGGATGCGGGCGATGGTTTTCTTCACGGCCGGGATGCGCTGGGTGTTCTCAAGCTGGGCCGTGGCATGCTGGAAGCGCAGGTTGAAGAGCTCCTTGCGGAACTCGCCGAGCTTCTCGCCGAGCTGCTTGTCGTCCAGGGCGCGGATTTCCTTGCTCTTCATTATTCAGCCCCCTCCTTGACCACGATGGCGGTCTTGATGGGCAGCTTGTAGCGGGCCAGGGTCAGGGCCTCCTTGGCCAAGGCCAGGTCCACGCCCTTCACTTCGTACAAGACGCGTCCCGGACGGATGGGGGCCACCCAGCCCTCGGGCGCGCCCTTGCCGGAGCCCATGCGGGTTTCGGCAGGCTTCTTGGTGACGGGGACGTCCGGGAAGATGCGGATCCAGATCTTACCGCCGCGCTTGATGTGGCGCATGATGGCCACGCGGGCGGCCTCGATCTGCTGGCTGGTGAGCTTCCCGTGCTCCAGGGCCTTCAGGCCGACCTCACCGAAGGCGATGGTCGCCCCGCGGGTGGCCACGCCCTTGATGCGGCCCTTCTGCCGCTTGCGGTACTTCGTTTTCTTGGGAGCGAGCATTACTGTTCCACCTCTGCGTCGAGAATCTCACCCTTGAAGATCCAGACCCGGACCCCGATGACGCCGTACGTGGTCTTGGCGATGGCGTAACCGAAGTCGATGTCGGCGCGCAGGGTGTGCAGCGGCACGCGGCCGTCGCGGTACCACTCCGAGCGGGCGATCTCCGCACCGGCCAGACGGCCGGCGCAGGCCACCTTGATGCCCTCGGCGCCGAACTTGCGGGACAGGGACACGGTCCGTTTCATGGCGCGGCGGAAGGCCACGCGGCGCTCCAGCTGGAGCGCGATGCTCTCGGCCACCAGCTGGGCCTCGATCTCCGGGCGGCGGATCTCGTTGACCTCGATGGTGAACTCGGTTCCGAACTTCTTGCGCAGGTCGTCGCGCAGCTTCTCGATCTCCACGCCCTTGCGGCCGATGACGATGCCCGGACGCGCGGTGTGGATGATGAGGCGCACCTTGCCGCCCGCGCGCTCGATCTCGATGCGGGCGATGCCGGCCTGGTAGAGCTTTTCCTTGACGAACTTCCGGAGCTGATCGTCCTGGAGCACAAAGGCGGGATAGTCCTTGCGGCTGTACCAGCGCGACAGCCAGTTCTTGTTGTACCCCAGCCGGAATCCGTACGGATGAACTTTCTGGCCCATACCCCTACCCTACATTTCCTTGACGACGATGGTGATGTGGCTCGTGCGCTTGCGGACGCGGTAGGCCCGGCCCATGGCGCGCGGCATGATCCGCTTCCAGGTGGGCCCTTCGTTCACGAGCACCGTGTCCACAACCAGGGAGTCCACGTCCACGCCGGGCAGCTGCTCGGCGTTGGACATGGCCGAGTACAGGACCTTGCTCAGGAAGCGCGCGGGCTTCTTGGGCGTGAACTTCAGGATGTTCAGGGCTTCCTCCACGGACTTGCCCCGGATGTTCTCGGCCACCAGACGGGTCTTGCGCGGGGAAACGCGCAAAAACTTGGCGACGGCTTTGGCTTCCATGTGAACCCTCTTACTTGGCCTTGGTTTTCTTGTCCGCGGCGTGTCCGAAGAAGGTCCGGGTGGGGGCGAACTCGCCCAGCTTGTGGCCCACCATGTTCTCCGTCACGAACACCGGGATGAACTTGCGGCCGTTGTGCACGGCGAACGTCATCCCGACCATCTCGGGCACTATCGTGGACCGGCGGGACCAGGTCTTGATCACCCGGCGGTCCTTGTTCTCGTTGGCCTTGACCACCTTCTTTTCCAGGTGGCCATCCACGAAGGGGCCCTTCTTCAACGATCTCGGCATGACGCGCTCCTACTTCTGCCCGCGGCGTTTCACGATGAGCTTGGTGGAAGACTTCTTCCGGTTGCGGGTCTTGTAGCCCTTGGTGGGCTTGCCCCAGGGAGTGGTGGGGTGGCGACCGCCGGAACTCCGGCCCTCGCCGCCGCCCAGGGGGTGGTCGATGGGGTTCATGGCCACGCCGCGGACCTTGGGACGGCGGCCCAGCCAGCGGTTGCGGCCGGCCTTGCCCAGGCTCACGTTCTCGTGGTGGATATTGCCCACCTGGCCCACGGTGGCCACGCAGGTGGAAAGCACCTTGCGGACCTCGCCCGAGGGCATGCGCAAGAGGGCGTAGGAGCCCTCCTTGGCGATGAGCTGGGCGTAGGCGCCCGCGGCGCGGCAGAACTGGCCGCCGCGGCCGGGATGCAGCTCCACGTTGTGCACCACGGTGCCCACGGGGATCTTGGCCAGGAACAGGGCGTTGCCGGGCTTGATGTCCGCGCCCTCGCCGGAGACCACCGAATCGCCCACGACCAGGCCCACGGGGGCCAGGATGTAGCGCTTCTCGCCGTCGGCGTAATGCAGGAGCGCGATGCGGGCGCTACGGTTCGGGTCGTACTCGATGGCCGCGACCTTGGCCGGGACGTCGCGCTTGTCGCGCTTGAAGTCCACCAGGCGGTAGAGCCGCTTGTGGCCGCCGCCGCGGCGACGGGAAGTGACGCGGCCGTAGCAGTTGCGGCCGGACTTCTTGGTCAGGCCCTCCACCAGGGACTTCTCCGGCGCCTTCTTGGTGATCTCCTCGAAGGTGGAGACCGTCTGGAACCGGCGGCCGGCAGAGGTGGGTTTCAGCTTGCGCACAGCCATGACTACACTCCCTCGAAGAACTCGATCTTGTCGCCGGCGGCCAGCTTGACGTAGGCCTTCTTGAAGCCGGGGACCTTGCCCGTGGCGCGGCCGAAGCGGCTGCGGGCCACGGGGGACTTCCTGACGATATTCACGGACTCGACCTTCACGTTGAAGGCCTGCTCGACCGCCTTCTTGACCTCGATCTTGTTGGCCGAGGGGTGCACGAAGAACGCGACGCTGTTGGTCGCCTCCTTGGCGGCGGTGGCCTTCTCGGAAATGAGCGGCCGCAAAAGAATCTGCGTGTAGTCCATGGCTACTTCAACCTCTCCTGGACTTCCCGCGCCGCACTCTCGAGCAGAACCAGCTTCGGGTAGTACAACACGTCGTAAACGTTGAGCTTATCGGCCTCAAGCACCTTAATGCCAGGAATATTCCTGGCCGAAAGAACGAGATTGTTAGCAGCATCCGCCGAAACAATCAAGGCCTTTTCAAGCCCGAGGGCCTTGGCGACCTGGACAAATCCCTTGGTCTTGGCCTCGGGCAGGTCGATGTTCTTGACCACCAGCAGGTTGTCCCCGGAGAGGCGGGAGGACAGGGCCATGCGCAGGGCCAGGCTGCGGATCTTCTTGTTCACCTTGAAGGCGTAGCTGCGCGGCTGGGGGCCGAAGAGGATCGCGCCGCCGCGCCACAGGGGCGAACGGATGGAGCCCGCGCGGGCGCGACCCGTGCCCTTCTGGCGCCACGGCTTCTTGCCGCCGCCACTGACCTGGCCGCGGCTCTTGGCCGCATGGGTGCCGGCGCGCTTGGCGGCCAGGTGGGCCCGGACCACCAGATGGAGAATCTCCGGCCGGACCTCGACCTCGAAGATCTCGGGGGCCAGCTCGATGCTGCCCACTTCCTTTTTCGCCTGATCGAAAATGCTCACGGTAGCCATGGTCGTCCCCTCTAGCTCTTGCGGATCATCACCAGGCCGTTGGCGGCGCCGGGAACCTGGCCCTTGACCAGGATGAGGTTGTCCTCGGGGCGCACGTCCACGATCTCGACATTCATGATGGTCACGCGGCGGTCGCCCATGTGGCCAGCCATGCGCTTGCCCTTGAACACGCGGCTCGGCTCGGTGTTGGAGCCGATGGAGCCCGGAGAGCGGTGCACCTTTTCCACGCCGTGGGAGGCGGGCTTGCCGCGGAAATTGTGGCGCTTCATGACGCCCTGGAAGCCCTTGCCGCGAGAGCGGCCCGTGACCTTGACCTTCTCGCCGGGCTTGAAGATGTCCACGGTGATTTCCTGGCCCACCTCGTAGCCCTCCACGCTCTCCAGCGGGAACTCCCGCTGGTGGCGGAAGGCTCCCTTGCCGGCCTTGGCCTGGTGGCCGAGCATGGGCTTGTTGGACTTGCGGTCAGGGATGGCGCCGTAGGCCACCTGCAGGGCGTTGTAGCCTTCCTTGTCCGTCTTCTTGATCTGCATGATCGGGCAGGGCCCGGCATTGATCACGGTCACCGGCACGACGCTGCCGTCGTTGCCGAAGATCCGGGTCATGCCCACCTTGCGCCCGAGTATTCCAAGCGTCTTGGCCATGGCGTCCACTCCCTACAGCTTGATTTCAACGTCCACGCCCGCAGGCAGGGACAGTTTGCCCAGAGCGTCCACGGTCTGCTGGGTGGGCTCCAAGATATCCAGAAGGCGCTTGTGGATGCGCATCTCGAACTGCTCGCGGGACTTCTTGTCCACATGCACGGAGCGCTGCACCGTGGTGATGTGCTTGTCCGTGGGCAGGGGAATGGGTCCGGCGACGGCCGCTCCCGTGTTCCGGGCGGTGTCCACGATCTCGCTCACAGCCTTGTCCAGGATGCGGTAGTCGTAGGCCTTGAGCTTGATTCTGATCCGATCGCTCGTCATGGAAGCCATAATGATCTCCTAGCAATTTCGCGTCGTTGCACTCAACGTCGCGTTCCGGAGCTGCCCCGGCCATGGTGAAAAGCGGCACAAGGGCTTACGCTTACTCTCCCTTTCCTGTCAAGGAAAACCTCTCCCCGCAGGGAGTTACTTCTTCTTCACGACCTCTTCGGCGATGCTCGCGGGCACCTGCTCGTAGTGGTCGAACTGCATGGTGAAGGTGGCCCGGCCCTGGGTCTTGGAACGCAGGTCCGTGGCGTAGCCGAACATGGCCGAGAGCGGCACGTTGGCCCGGATGACCTGGGCGTTGGCCCGGGCCTCCAGGTTGCTCACGCGGCCGCGGCGGCCGTTCAGGTCGCCCATGACGTCGCCCAGGTATTCCTCGGGCGTCACCACTTCCACGGCCATGATGGGCTCCAGGAGCACCGGCGAGGCCTTCTGGCAGGCCTCCTTGATGGCCATGGAGCCGGCCACGTAGAAGGCCTGCTCGCTGGAGTCCACATCGTGGTAGGAGCCGAAGACCAGCTTGGCCCGCACGTCCACCAGGGGGAAGCCCGCCAGGATGCCGTTCTTGAGGGCGTCCTGGATGCCGCGGTCAACGGCCGGGATGTATTCCTTGGGGATGATGCCGCCCTTGATCTCATCCACGAACTCGTAGCCGCCGTCGCTTTTGGGCTCCACTTCCAGGACCACGTGGCCGTACTGGCCGCGGCCGCCGGTCTGCTTCACGTGGCGCACGTCCACCTTCACCGGCTTGGTGATGGTCTCGCGGTAGGCCACGCGGGGAGCGCCCACGTTGGCGTTCACGCCGAACTCGCGCAGCAGGCGGTCAACGATGATCTCCAGGTGCAGCTCGCCCATGCCCGCGATGAGGGTCTGGCCCGTCTCCTCGTCGCCCTTGACGCGGAAGGAGGGGTCCTCCTTGGCCAGCTTGGCCAGGCTCTGGGAGAGCAGGTCGCGGTCGGCCTTGGTCTTGGGCTCGATGGCCACCTCGATGACCGGCTCCGGAATATCCAGGGACTCCAGGATCACCGGCAGCTTGGGGTCGGCCATGGTGTCGCCCGTGGAGACGGTCTTCAGGCCCACGGCGGCCACGATGTCGCCGGCGAAGGCCTCCTTGATCTCCTCACGCTTGTTGGCGTGCATCTTGAGCAGACGGCCGATGCGCTCCTTCTTGCCCGAGGCCGAGTTGACCACGGTGGCGCCGGACTCGATGCGGCCGGAGTATAGACGCAGGAAGGTCAGGTGGCCGACGAAGGGGTCGGTCATGAGCTTGAAGGCCAGGGCGGCCAGGGGCTTGTCGTCCTCGCAGGGACAGGCCACCTCGGCCCCGTTGTCGGCGTTCACGCCGGTCATGACCTGCACCTCCAGGGGCGAGGGCAGGAAGTCCACCACGGCGTCCAGCAGGGGCTGCACGCCCTTGTTGCGGAAGGCCGTGCCGCAGATCACGGGACAGATCTTGAGGCCCACGGTGGCCTTGCGCACGCCGAGCTTGAGCTCGTCCACCGTGAGATCCTCGCCGCCCAGGTACTTCTCGAGCAGGGCCTCGTCTTCCTCAGCCACGGCGTCGATGAGCTCCTGGCGGTACTTCTCGTAGAGTTCCTGCATGTCCGCGGGAACCGGGGTCACGGAGAACTCCATGCCCAGGCTCTCGGGCTTGTCGTAGATGATGGCCTGGCCCGCCAGCAGGTCGATGACGCCCACGAAGCTGTCCTCGGAGCCGATGGGCAGCTGCAGGGCCACGGGCTTGGCGCCCAGGCGGGTCTTGATCATGTCCAGGCAGCGGTAGAAGTCCGCGCCGACCCGGTCCATCTTGTTCACGAAGGCCATGCGCGGCACGCGGTAGCGGTCGGCCTGGCGCCAGACCGTCTCGGACTGCGGCTCCACGCCGGCCACGGCGTCGAACACGGCCACGGCTCCATCCAGGACTCGGAGGCTGCGCTCCACTTCCATGGTGAAGTCCACGTGGCCGGGGGTGTCGATGATGTTGATCCGGTGGTCCTTCCAGAAGCAGGTGGTGGCGGCGGAAGTGATGGTGATGCCGCGCTCCTGTTCCTGGACCATCCAATCCATGGTGGCCGCGCCGTCATGGACCTCGCCGATCTTGTGCGACACCCCGGTGTAGAACAGGATGCGCTCGGTCGTGGTGGTCTTGCCGGCATCGATGTGGGCCATGATGCCGATGTTGCGCTGTCTTTCGCGGGGAACCTGTCTGGGCACGTCGAACCTCGGATACTACCAGCGGTAGTGGGCGAAAGCCTTGTTGGCCTCGGCCATCTTGTGGACGTCTTCGCGCTTTTTCACGGCGCCGCCACGGTTGTTGAAAGCGTCAACCAGCTCGCCGGAAAGACGGGCGATCATGCCCTTCTCGCCGCGGCCGCGGGCGTAGCCGATGATCCAGCGGATGGCCAGGGCGATCTGGCGGTCCGGACGCACCTCGACGGGCACCTGGTAGGTGGCGCCGCCCACACGGCGGGACTTGACCTCGACGTAGGGCTTGACGTTGTCCACGGCCTTCTCAAAGGCCTTGATGGCGTCTTCGGAGGTCTTCTGGCCCAGGGAATCGAGAGCCTGGTAGAAAATGCGCTCCGCCGTGCTCTTCTTGCCCTGGAGCATCAGGCGGTTGATGAACTTGGCGGCAAGACGGCTGCCATAGACGGGATCAGGAAGCACGTGGCGCTTGGCCACGGGACCTTTGCGGGGCATTCTCCTCGCTCCTTGCTCTTGGCCAGGGGGACATTATTTCGGGGCCCCTCCCCTACTTTGGCGTCGTCCCTGGTCGTGACAAACAGAGAAAACTTACTTCGGACGCTTGGCGCCGTACTTCGACCGGCCCTGACGGCGGTCGGAGACCCCGGCGGTGTCCAGCGTGCCGCGCACGATGTGGTAGCGCACGCCGGGCAGGTCCTTCACGCGGCCGCCTCGGATGAGCACCACGGAGTGCTCCTGCAGGTTGTGGCCCTCGCCCGGGATGTAGGCGGTGACCTCGATGCCGTTGGTCAGGCGCACGCGGGCGACCTTGCGCAGAGCCGAGTTCGGCTTCTTGGGCGTGGTCGTATAGACGCGGGTGCAAACGCCGCGGCGCTGGGGGCACTCCTGCAGGGCCGGCGTCTTCTTGCGCTTGAGGACCTGCTTGCGCTCCTTGCGAATGAGCTGGTTGATCGTGGGCATGAATCCTCCACAGAAAGTAAAAGTAACCGCAAAGAGGCGGGAATGTAATGCATGATCCCGCTTCCTGTCAAGCACTGCCCCGGTCTTTCCTGGGGGCAGCCCGCCCAGTCGCGCCGGGACTTGTTTTCCGGGAGCCGGGCAGGTCCGCAGGACCTGCCCGGCGCACCGGCTACTGCTCCTGGTCGATGAGCAGCGGGTTGTCCTCAAGCTCCTCCAGGAACTTGTCCGGACGCTCCGGCTGCTCGGGCACGTCGATCTCCGCCTCCACGTAGGGCCGGAAGCCCGTGCCCGCGGGAATGAGACGGCCCACGATGACGTTCTCCTTGAGGCCGCGCAGATGGTCGGCCTTGCCCTGGAGAGCGCCTTCGGTGAGGACCTTGGTGGTCTCCTGGAAGGAGGCCGCCGAGACCCAGGAATCGGTGGACAGGGAGGCCTGGGTGATGCCCAGGACCAGGGTCTCGGCCGTGGCCGGCTTGCGGCCATTGGCCAGGGCGATCTGGTTCTCCTCCATGAAGCGCTGCTTGTCCACCTGCTCGCCCACGAGGAAGCCCGTGTCGCCCGGGTCGAGGATGCTCACTTTCTTGAGCATCTGGCGCACGATGACCTCGATGTGCTTGTCGTTGATGTTCACGCCCTGGAAGCGATAAACGTCCTGGATCTCCTCCACGAGGTAGCGGGCCAGGGCCTTCTCGCCCTTGATCTTCAGGATGTCGTGCAGGTCCGGGTAGCCCTCGGTGAGCTGGTCGCCGGCGTTCACGAAGTCGCCTTCCTGGGTCGTGATGTGGCGGCCCTTGGGGATCAGGTATTCCTTGGGCTCGCCGGTTTCCGGGGTGACCACGATCTTGCGCTTGCCCTTGGTCTCCGCGCCGAAGGACACGGTGCCGTCGATCTCCGAGACCACGGCCAGCTCCTTGGGCTTGCGCACCTCGAAGAGCTCGGCCACGCGCGGCAGACCGCCGACGATGTCCTTGGTCTTGGAGGATTCGCGGGGCTTGCGGGCGATGATGTCGCCGGCGTTGACCTGCTCGCCGTCCTTGACCATGAGGATGGCCCCCACGGGCATGGGGAACACGGCCGGGCTGTTGGAGTTGGGCCGGGTCAGGGCCTTGCCCTTCTCGCCCACGATGGACAGCGACGGCTTGAAGCTCGTGGTGCGGTACTCCATGATGGTGTAGGTGGCCCGCTGGGTGACCTCGTCCACGCGCTCCTGGAAGGTCTTGCCCTCAATGATGTCCGTGAACTTCACCGTGCCCTTCACGTCGGAGATGAACGGCTCGTTGAAGGGGTCCCATTCGGCGATGGTGGTGCCCTTCTTCACGGCCTGGTCCTCGTTGACCAGGAGACGCGCGCCCGAAGGCAGCACGTACTTCTCGCGCTCGCGGCCCTGCTCGTCCACCACGGCCACCTGGCAGCTCTTGCCGAGCACCAGCTGGTGGCCTTCGGTGTTGGTCACCGTGCGCATGCGGGAGAAGGAGATGCGGCCCTGGTGCTGCGTCTCGATGCTGGACTGCTCGATGACGCGGCTGGCCGTGCCGCCGATGTGGAACGTGCGCATGGTGAGCTGGGTGCCCGGCTCGCCGATGGACTGCGCCGCGATGATGCCCACGGTCTCGCCCACGTTGACCAGGTGCCCGCGGGCCAGGTCGCGGCCGTAGCACATGGCGCAGACGCCGTGGCTGCTCTTGCAGGTCAGGCCCGAGCGGATGACGATGCTGTTCACGCCAGCCTCGTCCAGCTTGGCGGCGTAGGCCTCGTCGATGATCGTGTTGGAGGGGACCAGGATCTCGCCGGTCTCCTCGTCATAGACGTCGAACATGGTGGCCCGGCCCAGGACGCGCTCGGCCAGGCGCTGCTTGATCTCGCCGCCCTTGATGTAGTGCCCCAGCTCCAGGCCGTCCACGGTGCCGCAGTCGATCTCCGTCACGGTCACGTCCTGGACCACGTCCACCAGGCGGCGGGTCAGGTAGCCCGAGTTGGCCGTCTTGAGGGCCGTGTCGGCCAGGCCCTTGCGCGCGCCGTGGGTGGAGATGAAGTACTGGAGCACCGAGAGGCCCTCGCGGAAGGAGGCCGTGATGGGCGTCTCGATGATCTCGCCGGAGGGCTTGGCCATGAGGCCGCGCATGCCGGCCAGCTGGCGCATCTGGTCCTGGTTGCCTCGGGCGCCGGAGGTGGCCATCATGTAGATGGGGTTGAAGCTGGCGTTGATCTCTTCCTTGCCCGTCTTGGGATCGCGCACCACGTCGGTGGACATCTCCTTCATCATTTCCGAGGAGACCTCGTTGGTCACCTTGGTCCAGACGTCCACGACCTTGTTGTACTTCTCGGTGCGGGTGATGATGCCCTCGCGGTACTGGCTCTCGATGTCCGTGACCTCGCTGTTGGCCGCATCCAGAAGATGGGCCTTGCGGTCCGGAATCTTGAGATCCTTCACGCCGATGGAGACGCCGGCCCGGGTGGCGTACTCGTAGCCCAGGGACTTGAGCCGGTCGCAGAGGATGACCGTGGCCTTGGTGCCCGCGCTGCGGTAGGCCTCGGAAACCAGGCGGCCGATGTTCTTCTTGTTGAGCACCGTGTTCACGGCCTCGAAGGGCATCTGCTCGGGCAGGAGTTCGCCGGCGATGACGCGGCCGGTGGTGGTCTCCGTGAGCTTGCCCTCGATGCGGCACTTGATCTTGGCGTGCAGGCCCAGGATGCCCGCGTTGTGGGCGGCGATGACCTCCCACGGCGCGGTGAAGATCATGCCCTCGCCCTTCTCGAAGCTGCGGGCCGTGGTCAGGTAGTACAGGCCGAGCACGATGTCCTGGCTCGGATTGATGATGGGCTGGCCGTTGGCCGGGGACAGGATGTTGTTGGAGCTCATCATGAGCACCCGGCACTCGATCTGGGCCTCCACGGACAGGGGCACGTGCACGGCCATCTGGTCGCCGTCGAAGTCCGCGTTGTAGGCCGAGCAGACCAGCGGATGGAGCTGGATGGCCTTGCCCTCGACCAAAAGCGGCTCGAAGGACTGGATGCCCAGGCGGTGCAGGGTCGGGGCGCGGTTGAGCATGATCGGGTACTCGCGGACCACGTCCTCGAGGATGTCCCAGACCACCAGGTCCTCGCGCTCCACCATCTTCTTGGCGCTCTTGATGGTGGTGGCGATCTCGCGCTTTTCCAGCTCGGCGTAGATGAACGGCTTGAACAGCTCGAGCGCCATCTTCTTGGGCAGGCCGCACTGGTGGAGCTTCAGGTTCGGGCCCACCACGATGACCGAGCGGCCGGAGTAGTCCACGCGCTTGCCCAGCAGGTTCTGGCGGAAGCGGCCCTGCTTGCCCTTGATCATATCCGAAAGGGATTTCAAGGGGCGGCCGTTGGTGCCGGTGATGGCCCGGCCGCGGCGGCCGTTGTCGAACAGGGCGTCCACAGCCTCCTGAAGCATCCGCTTCTCGTTGCGGATGATGATCTCGGGAGCGCCCAGCTCGATGAGCCGCTTCAGCCGGTTGTTGCGGTTGATGACGCGGCGGTAGAGGTCGTTCAGGTCCGAGGTGGCGAAGCGGCCGCCGTCCAGGGGGACCAGGGGCCGGAGCTCAGGCGGAATGACCGGGATGACCTCCATGATCATCCACTCGGGCCGGTTCCCGGACTCCAGGAAGGCCTCCACGATCTTCAGCCGCTTGGTGAGCTTCTTCTTCTTGGTCTGGGAGCGGGTGCTCTGGGACTCCTCGCGCAGCGCGGCGCGCAGGGTCTCCAGGTCGATGGCGTCCAGGAGCTTGCGGATGCTCTCGGCGCCCATGCCCACCTTCACCGCGTCCTCGCCGTAGTGGTCCAGCACCTGGAGGTACTGGTCCTCGGAGATGACCTGGAGCTTCTTGAGCGGGGTGTCGCCCGGCTCCAGCACGATGTAGGAGTCGAAGTAGAGCACCTTCTCCAGGTCGGCCATGGTGATGTCCAGCAGCGTGCCGATCTTGGAGGGCAGGGTCTTCAGGAACCAGATGTGGGCCACCGGCGCGGCCAGCTCGATGTGGCCCATGCGGTCGCGGCGCACCTTGGAGGCGATGACCTCCACGCCGCACTTCTCACAGACGATGCCCCGGTGCTTCATGCGCTTGTACTTGCCGCAGTTGCACTCGTAGTCCTTCACCGGGCCGAAGATCTTGGCGCAGAAGAGACCGTCGCGCTCCGGCTTGAAGGTGCGGTAGTTGATGGTCTCCGGCTTCTTGACCTCGCCGAAGCTCCACTCCCGGATCTTCTCCGGAGAGGCTATGGAGATCTGGATGGCCTTGAGGTTGCGGCCAACCAGCGTCGTTCCCGGCGATCCACGCAGACTGAACAGATCGTCCAAGGTCATGGAATTCCCTCGTCTGTAAAGTGTTGCTCAAAATCGCCCGGACCGGGGTCCGGGCCTCCGCGCCGCCTTGCCCGCGCCTTACATCATGGGCGGGCGCGACGGCGGCTGAAGCTTCTTCGCCTTCTCGTCCTGGATCAGGTTCACGTCCAGGCCCAGGGACATGAGCTCCTTGACCAGGACGTTGAAGGACTCGGGCAGACCGGCTTCCAGGAAGTTGTCGCCCTTGACGATCTTCTCGTACATCTTCACGCGGCCGGCCACGTCGTCGGACTTGACCGTGAGGAACTCCTGGAGCAGGTACGCCGCGCCGTAGGCCTCCAGGGCCCAGACTTCCATTTCGCCCAGGCGCTGGCCGCCGAACTGCGCCTTGCCGCCCAGCGGCTGCTGGGTGACCAGGGAGTAAGGGCCGGTGCTCCTGGCGTGGATCTTCTCGTCAACCAGGTGGTGGAGCTTCATCATGTACATGACGCCCACCGTGACCCGGTTCTGGAACGGCTCGCCGGTGCGGCCGTCGTAGAGGATCACCTTGCCGTCGTCCGGCAGGCCGGCCTTGGTCAGCCAGCCCCAGATCTCCTCCTCGCTCGCGCCGTCGAAGACCGGGGTCTTGGCCACCACGCCGTTCTTCAGGCCGCGCACCGCGGCGACGAACTCCTCGTCGTTCATGGAGTCCACCAGCCCGGTGATCTCCGGGGAGTCGAAGATGTCCTTCACTTCCTTGCGGATATTCTTGAGCACGCCGCCGTCCTGGAGCATCTCGTTGAGCTTGATGCCCAGCTCGAGGCCGGCGTAGCCCAGGTGGGTCTCCATGATCTGGCCGATGTTCATGCGCGAGGGCACGCCCAGGGGGTTGAGCACGATGTCCACGGGCTTGCCGTCGGCGAAGAAGGGCATGTCCTCCTCGGGCAGGATGCAGGACACGACGCCCTTGTTGCCGTGGCGGCCGGCCATCTTGTCGCCCACCGAGAGCTTGCGCTTCACGGCCACATAGACCTTGACCATCTTGATCACGCCGGGGGGCAGGTCGTCGCCCTCGGTGACCTTGCCGCGCTTCACGTCGTAGATGTTCTTGATGAACTTCACCTGGCGGTCGTAGTCGGCCAGCATGACCTTCACGGCCTCGTTGGCGTCCTTGTCCTTGAAGAGCCCGGCGAGCTTCTTCAGGGGCACCTCGCGGAAGACCTCCAGGGGCAGGGGCTTGTTGGCCGGGGCCAGGACCTCGCCCTTCTTCTTGCCGGGCAGGGCCTGCTCGATGGCCTTGCCCTCCAGGGACAGCCAGAGCTGCTCGCGGCAGCGGTCGGTGAGGGCCGCGATGTGCTTGAGCTCCTTCATGTCGAACTTGGCTAGGTCACGGCTCTCGATGGACAGCGTGCGCTCGTCCTTCTCCCCGGAGCGGCGGTTGAAGACCTTGACGTCCACGATGGTGCCCTCGATCCCCGGCGGCACCTTGAGGGAGGTGTTCTTCACGTCCCGCGCCTTGTCGCCGAAGATGGCCCGCAGGAGCTTCTCTTCGGGGGTGAGCTGGGTCTCGCCCTTGGGCGTGATCTTGCCCACCAGGATGTCGTCGGCCTTGACCCGGGCTCCGATGCGGATGATGCCGCAGTCGTCCAGGTTTCTCAGCATCTCCTCGGAGACGTTGGAGATGTCGCGGGTGATCTCCTCGGGTCCGAGCTTGGTGTCGCGGGCCACCACCTCGAATTCCTCGATGTGGATGGAGGTGAAGGTGTCCTCCTTCACCATGCGCTCGGAGATGAGGATGGAGTCTTCGTAGTTGTAACCGCACCAGGGCATGAAGGCCACCAGGAGGTTCTTGCCCAGCGCCAGCTCGCCGTCGCGGATGGCCGGACCGTCGGCCAGCACGTCGCCCTTGCGGACCCTCTGGCCCAGGCCCACGCGGGGCACCTGGCCGAAGCAGGAGTTCTGGTTGGACTTGTGCCACTTGAGCAGTTCGTAGTGCACGGACCCGCCGGTGTTCTGGGCCACGTTGCCCTCGTAGTTCACGATGATCCGCTCGGCGTCCACGTAATGGACCAGGCCGTCGTTCTCGGCCAGGAGGCAGGCCCCGGAATCGCGGGCCACGTCGGACTCCACGCCGGTGCCCACCAGGGGCTGCTCGGCGCGCAGGAGCGGCACGGCCTGGCGCTGCATGTTGGAGCCCATGAGGGCGCGGTTGGCGTCGTCGTGCTCCAGGAAGGGGATGAGGGCGGCAGACACCGAGACGATCTGGCTCGGGCTGATGTCCTGCATGGTCACTTCCTCGCTGGGCACCATGGAGACTTCGCCCTGGGTGCGGGCGGTGATGATGTCGTTCTCGAAGCGGCCGTCCTCGGTCAGGGGCACGCTGGCCTGGGCCACCACCTCGTCGGCCTCGCGCGAGGCGTCCAGATAGACCACCTCGTCCGTGACCCGCTTGTCCTTGACCACCCGGAAGGGAGTCTCGATGAAGCCGAAGTCGTTGACCTTGGCGAAGGTGGTCAGGGAGACGATGAGGCCGATGTTCGGGCCTTCCGGCGTTTCGATGGGGCAGATGCGGCCGTAGTGGCTGGCGTGCACGTCACGCACTTCGAAGCCCGCGCGCTCGCGGGTCAGGCCGCCGGGGCCCAGGGCCGAGAGGCGGCGCTTGTGGGTGACCTCGGAGAGCGGGTTGGTCTGGTCCATGAACTGCGAGAGCTGGGAGGTTCCGAAGAACTCCTTGAGCACCGCGGCCACGGGCTTGGGATTGATGAGGTCGTGCGGCATGAGGGTGGCCACTTCCTGGAGGCTCATGCGCTCCTTGATGGCCCGCTCCATGCGCACCAGGCCGATGCGGTACTGGTTCTCCACCAGCTCGCCCACGGGCCGCACGCGGCGGTTGCCCAGGTGGTCGATGTCATCGGCCGGGCCATGGCTGTCCTTGAGCTTGGTGAGCATCTTGATGGCCTTGAGGATGTCCTCGTTGGTCAAGGTGCGCAGCTCCAGGGACTGGTCCGGCAGGGCCAGACGGGTGTTCAGCTTGTAGCGGCCGACGCTGGAGAGGTCGTAGTAGTCGGCGCTGCGGAACAGGTTCTCGAAGAAGCTGGCGGCGATCTCCGGGGTGGGCGGCGAGCTGGGCCGCAGCCGCTTGTAGATCTCGATCTGGGCGCTTTCCTGGTCCGTGGTCTTGTCCTGGAGCAGCGTGTCGCGGATGGAGGAGGAGACGTCCATGCCCTTGGTGTGCAGCACGGAGAACTCGGTCACTCCCGCGGCGCGCAGCTTCTCCAGGAGCTCGGCGGTAAGCTCCTCGGCGGCCTGGGCCAGGACCTCGCCGCTCTTGGGGTCAACCAGGTCGCGGGCCAGGAACAGGCCCAGCACCGAGCCCGGATCGACCTCCAGGGCCGTGATCCCCTCGCGGACCATCTTGCGCCAGGCTGCCTTGGTGATGGTCTGGCCTTTCTTCACCAGGACCTTCTTCTCAGCGCCCGCGATCTCGGCGTAGGCGTCTTCCTTGCGGTACTGCTCCTCGCGCACGGCGCGGAAGAGCTGCTCGCCCGCAAAGGAGTAGTCCTCGGTCTCGTAGAAGTAGTCCAGGATGTCGGCCTTGGACATGCCCATGGCCTTGAGCAGGATCGTGGCGGGCATCTTCCGGCGGCGGTCGATGCGCACGTAGAGGATGTCCTTGTGGTCGAAGTCGAAGTCCAGCCAGGAGCCGCGCATGGGGATGATGCGGCAGGAATAGAGAACCTTGCGGCTGGAGTGCGACTTGCCCGAGTCGTGCTCGAAAATGATGCCGGGCGAGCGCTGAAGCTGGTTGACGATGACCCGCTCCGTGCCGTTGATGATGAAGGTGCCCTTCTCGGTCATCAGGGGCAGGGTGCCGAAGTAGATCTCCTGCTCCTTGATGTCGCGGATGGTGCGGTTCCCGGACTCCTCGTCCACGTCATAGACCACCAGGCGGACCTTGATGCGGATGGGCGTCTCGTAGGTCAGGCCCTTGGAGATGCACTCGGCCACGTCGTACTTGGGCTCGCCGATCTCGTAGCTCACGTACTCCAGGCTGGCCGTGCGGTTGAAATCCTCAATGGGGAACACCGAACGGAACACGCCCTCCAGGCCGTAATCGCCGCGGCTGGCGGGCGGAATCTCCATCTGGAGGAAACGCTTGTAGGAGTCCGTCTGGAGCTCCAAAAGGTGGGGGGTGGTCAACGCATCCGCAATCTTGCCGAATCGTTTTCTGAGCTGACCCATTGTACCCTCATCGTTCGAGAAGGTTATAGGTGTGTGGAAACTGTGAAGCGGGCCCACGGCCCTGGCCCTCGACGGCCGTTATGGTGATGCGGCTTCGGCTCGTTTCCGCCCCGGCCGGGCTTTCGCCCGCCGGTTCACGGTTTTCGCGGCCCTGGCCATGCCAAAGACGGGTCTCCTGCCGGCGGAACCGCGGGGCCGGAGGATTCGCGAAAGCTCGTCAAACACGCGTCATCGAACAGAAAACGCAAAACGGGACAGAGGGCGCAATCCTCCCTCAGGGGATTGCGCCCCTTGTTCCCATCGAACCGGTCTGGTTGAAATTCTTACTTAATCTCAACCTTGGCGCCGGCCTCCTCAAGCTGCTTCTTGGCATCCTCGGCCTCGGCCTTGGACACGCCTTCCTTCACCGGCTTCGGGGCCTCGTCCACCACGGCCTTGGCCTCCTTGAGGCCCAGGCCCGTCAGGGCGCGCACGACCTTGATGACGCCGATCTTGTTGTCGCCGGCGGCGGCCAGGATGACGTCAAACTCGGTCTTCTCCTCGGCGGCTTCGGCCGGGGCGGCGCCGGCGGCCGGAGCCGCGGCGAAGGCGGCCACCGGGGCGGCCGCGGAGACGCCGAACTTCTCCTCGAGCTCCTTGATGAACTCGGAGAGCTCAAGCACGGTCATATTGGCGATGAATTCGACAACCTGTTCTTTGGTCACGGACATGATCTTCTTCCTCCTGGGAAATTGATTCCGCTCACGCGGGCGGTTTAGGCTGCGGCTTCCTTCTTGTCCTTGATGGCGTTCAAGGCATAGAGGCAATTCCGCAGCAGGTTCGCGAACAGACCCACAAAGTTGGTGGGCACGGCATTCATGGTGCCGAGGACCCGGGCCAACAGTTCGGGCTTGCTCGGAAGCTTGGCAAGCTCTTTCACGCCGTCCGCGTCAAGAAACTTTCCTTCAAGGCTGCCGTAGCGCAGATCGAACTTCTTGCTCGTTCTGGCGAAATCCGACAGGGCCTTGGCCAGGGCGACAGGGTCATCGTACCCCAGCGCCACGGCGCAGTTTTCCTTGAAGTACTGCTCAAGGACTCCGTGAGAGGTTTCCTTGAGAGCCAACCGGGCCAGGGTGTTCTTGACGACCTGGTAATCGACACCGGCAGCACGGAGCTTCACGCGGAGGTCCGTCAGTTCCTCCACGCTCATGCCCTTGAAGTCGGTGACGACGGCAATGCTTGCCCGACCTGCCTTCTCGCGAAGGCCCTCGATGATCTGGGCTTTTTCTTGCCTGTTCATCCACACTCCTCGTCGTCGTTGGGCCCGGAAAGCAGGTCAAAGCGGTCTCGGCAGGATATTGAGGGCGAACCCACCTGCTGTCTTCGACTCAACTTCCCGTGCGTATTCTAGCCCCATCCCCCGGCGCCATGAACGCCGGGGGATGGGGCCGGATGCCTTTTTTCTGCTCAGCCTTCCATGAACTTGCGGACGCTCAGGGGGTCGATCTTCATGCCCGGGCCCATGGTGGTGGCCACGGCCATGGCCTTGAGATAGGTCCCCTTGGCGCTGGACGGCTTCAGGCGGTTCACCGTGTCCAGCAGGGCCTTCAGGTTCTCCAGGAGCTTCTCGGCCCCGAAGGAGACCTTGCCGATGGGGGCGTGCAGCACGCCCGCCTTGTCCACCTTGAACTCCACCTTGCCGGCCTTGAGTTCGCGGATGGCCTTGCCGATGTCGAAGGTCACGGTGCCGGTCTTGGCGTTGGGCATGAGCCCGCGGGGGCCGAGCACACGGCCCACCTGGCCCACCAGGGCCATCATGTCCGGGGTGGCCACGGCCTTGTCGAACTCCAGCCAGCCGCCCTTGATCTTCTCCAGAAGATCCTCGGCGCCGGCCACGTCCGCCCCGGCCTCCTTGGCCTCGGCCTCCTTATCACCCTTGCAGAAGGCGGCCACGCGCACGGTCTTGCCCAGCCCGTTGGGCAGGCTCACGGCGCCGCGCACCATCTGGTCGGAGTACTTGGGGTCCACGCCCAGGTTGATGGCCACGTCCACGGTCTCGTCGAACTTGGCGTATGCTTTTTCCACGGCCATCTTGAGGGCCTCATCGACCTGGAACTTCTGCGCCAGGTCGAGGCCGTCAAGGGCCTTGCGGTATTTCTTTCCATGCTGTGCCATGGCGGCGTCCCTCACTAGGCTGTCACTTCAATGCCCATGCTGCGGGCGGTTCCCAAGACGCTGCGCTTGGCTGCCTCCACGTCCTTGGCGGTGAGATCGGGCATCTTGAGCTTGGCGATCTCCTCCACCTGGGCCATGGTCACCTTGCCGACCTTGTCCTTGTTGGGCGTCCCGGACCCCTTGTCCAGCTTGGCCGCCTTCAGGAGAAGCACCGAGGCCGGAGGGGTCTTGGTGATGAAGGTGAAGGTGCGGTCCGCATAGACGGTGATGACCACCGGAATGATCAGTCCCTTCTGTTCCTGGGTCTTGGCGTTGAACGCCTTGCAGAATTCCATGATGTTCACGCCGTGCTGGCCCAGAGCCGGGCCCACGGGCGGGGAGGGGTTGGCCGCCCCAGCGGGAATCTGCAGTTTGATCTTGCCAGTTATCTTCTTGGCCATTGTATGTTTCCTCGAACGGGCCGGCGGATGCGCCGGAAGCCCGCCTATCCTTTCGTCACCTGAACGAAGTCAAGCTCCACGGGGGTCTGGCGTCCGAAAATGGACACCGCCACGCGCAGCTTGCCCTTGTCATAGTTGACGTCCTCCACGACGCCATTGAACCCGCCGAAGGGCCCGTCGATGACCCGGACCTCGTCCCCTCGTTCGAAGTGGAACTTGGGCCGGGGCTGCTCCTGACGCGTCTCCATCATGGCCAGAATGGCCTCGGCCTCGCTGTCCTTCATGGGCGTGGGGCGGTTCTTGCCGCCGACGAAGCCCGTGACGCGGGGGATGGACTGGATCAGGTGCCACGACTCGTCGGTCAGCACCATCTTGAGCATGACGTAGCCAGGGTAGAACTTGCGGGTGGAGGTCCGCTTCTCTCCCTTGACCATCTCCACGACCTTCTCGGTGGGCATGACCACTTCCTTGACCTGGCCGTGGTCCTGGCCCGTCCGCATCATTTCGCGGATGGTCTGCTCGACGCGGTGCTCGAAGCCGGAATACGTATGCACGATATACCAGCGGGCCCGCTGCTCGATCGGTGTGCTTTCGACGGTATCGCTCATCATGGCGCCTATGGTCGGGTCACTAGGACAGAATCGCCGCAATCAACTTGGAGAATCCCAGGTCAACGATCCCCAGGAACAGCGACATCACGAGAACAAGGACCAGGACCGCGATGCAGGTGGCCACCGTCTCCTTGCGGGTCGGCCAGACCACCTTCTTGATCTCGACCTTGGATTCCTCGAAGAACTCCCTGAACTCGCGGAGCTTGCCCACGAGCCCGGAGGGCTGTTCGCTCTTCTCGGCAAGGTCTTTTGTCTTGTCTTTGGCCATGGCGTCTCTTCCTGGTCTTTCGAGAGAGTGGCAGGGCAGGAGGGATTCGAACCCCCAACATCCGGTTTTGGAGACCGGCGCTCTAGCCGTTAGAGCTACTGCCCTGCGTTATGGAACCCTACTTGGACTCCCGGTGAAGCGTGTGTTTCTTGTCCCAGGGACAATACTTCTTCACTTCCAGGCGGCCGGTAGTGTTCTTCTTGTTCTTCTCGGTGGCGTAGTTGCGCCGCTTGCACTCGGTGCACTGCAACTGGATGTTGACCCGCATGACATTACTCCAGGATTTCGGTGACGACGCCCGCGCCGACCGTGCGGCCGCCTTCGCGGATGGCGAAGCGCAGGCCCTTTTCCATGGCGATGGGGGCGATGAGTTCAACGGTGAAGGTGGCGTTGTCGCCGGGCATGACCATTTCCACGCCTTCGGCCAGGGTCACCACGCCGGTGATGTCCGTGGTGCGGAAGTAGAACTGGGGACGGTAGCCCGAGAAGAACGGGGTGTGGCGGCCGCCTTCTTCCTTGGAGAGGACGTACACCTCGCCCTTGAACTTCCGGTGCGGGGTGATGCTGCCCGGCTTGGCCAGCACCTGGCCGCGCTCCACGTCCTCGCGCTTCACGCCGCGCAGGAGCACGCCCACGTTGTCGCCGGCCTGGCCCTGGTCCAGGATCTTGCGGAACATTTCCACGCCGGTGCAGGTGGACTTGATGGTGTCCCTGATGCCGATGATGGCCACTTCGTCGCCGACCTTGATGATGCCGCGCTCCACGCGACCGGTCACCACGGTGCCGCGGCCGGAGATGGAGAACACGTCCTCGATGGGCATCAGGTAGGGCATGTCGATCTCGCGCTTGGGCTCCGGAATGTAGGAGTCGCAGGCGTCGAGCAGCTCGAAGATGGGCTTGGCGTCGGCGGAGTTCACATCGTCGGACTCCAGGGCCTTGAGGGCCGAGCCCTTGACGATCGGGATCTCGTCGCCGGGGAAGCCGTACTTGGTGAGCAGCTCGCGCACTTCCAGCTCCACGAGCTCGAGCAGTTCGGCGTCGTCCACCATGTCGCACTTGTTCAGGAACACGACCATGGAGGGCACGCCCACCTGACGGGCGAGCAGGATGTGCTCACGGGTCTGGGGCATGGGGCCGTCGGTGGCGGCCACCACCAGGATCGCGCCGTCCATCTGGGCCGCGCCGGTGATCATGTTCTTGATGTAGTCGGCGTGGCCGGGGCAGTCCACGTGAGCGTAGTGACGCTTGGCCGTCTCGTACTCCACGTGCGCGGTGGCGATGGTGATGCCGCGCTCCTTCTCTTCCGGAGCCTTGTCGATCTGGTCGAAGGCCACGAACTGGCCCATGCCCTTCAGGGCGGCCATCTTGGTGATGGCGGCGGTGAGGGTGGTCTTGCCATGGTCGATGTGACCGATGGTGCCGATGTTGACGTGCGGCTTGCTCCGCTCAAACTTAGCCTTACCCATTGCGCTAACCCCCTAGACTAAAAAGTTCCGTCCCGTTTGGAGTTTATGATTTCTGTGGAGCCCACGATCGGATTTGAACCGATGACCTCTTCCTTACCAAGGAAGTGCTCTACCTCCTGAGCTACGTGGGCCTTGCACGCGTAGAAGACGCATGGAAGGGCGCGGCTGGAGCGGGAAACGGGAATCGAACCCGCAACCCTCAGCTTGGAAGGCTGATGCTCTAGCCAATTGAGCTATTCCCGCCTTGACGCTTCCGTAGTCCATCAGCAGGGACGATCCCTGCCTCCTACAGCGCGACTTGCCCAAAGATCATGTGGTGGTGGGGGGTGGATTTGAACCACCGAAGTCATACGACGACAGATTTACAGTCTGTTCCCTTTGGCCACTCGGGAACCCCACCACATGGAGCTGGCGATGGGACTTGAACCCGCAACCTACGGATTACAAATCCGTTGCTCTGCCAGTTGAGCTACGCCAGCACGCGCGAACGAAGGGATATACGCCCTTGCCCGTTCAAAAGCAAGGATTTTTCCTGGCCCTTCCCCTCCGGCCGCACTCCCCGGCTTGCGTCAGGGAGCCGCACCCTTTACCTAGACGGACGGCCTCCTGTCAAGGGCCATTCCCCTGCCCGGCCCAAAAAACCGCTTTTTTTTCTTTGACGCCCGGCCCGGCGATGCGTATGTGCCCCTCCATGCGCACCCCGCCCATTTCCCCGGACGCCCCCTGGCTGGCCCCCCTGGCCGGATACTCGGACCTGCCATTCCGCATCCTCTGCCGTCGCCGGGGCGCGGCCGCGGCCTGCACCGAAATGGTCAGCGCCAAGGGCCTGTTCCATGGCGGGGGCGGTACGGAACGCATCCTGGCCACCCACCCCGAGGACGCCCCCCTTGTGGTCCAGCTCTTCGGCTCCGAGCCCGAGGTCTTCGCCCCGGTCATGGACGGCCTCCTGGCCCGGGGCTTCCGCTGGTTCGACCTGAACTCCGGCTGCCCGGTACGCAAGGTGCTCAAGTCCGGCAGCGGAGCCGCCCTGCTCCAGCGGCCCGAAACGCTTTTGGCCGTGGCCCGGGCCATGGTCCGGGCCGCCGGCCCCGGAGCCGTGGGCGTGAAGATCCGCCTGGGCTTCCAGATGGGCGAGGAGGTCTTCCTGGACCTGGCCCGGCGGCTGGAGGACCTGGGCGTGGGCTGGATCACCCTGCACCCGCGCTACGCCCGCCAGATGTTTTCCGGCCAGGCCCACTGGGACCGGCTGGCGGCCCTGGCCCGGGCCGTGAGCCTGCCGGTCATCGCCAGCGGCGACCTGTTCAGCGCCGAGGACGCCATGCGCTGCATGGCCGAAACCGGGGTGGCTGGGCTCATGTTCGCCCGGGGAGCCCTGCACGACCCCTCGGTCTTCGCCCGCTACCTGGGCCTGCGCCGGGGCGAGCCTCTGCCCCCGGCCGACGGCGCCTTCCTGGCCCAGGTGGTGCGCGAGCACATCCGCCTGACCCGGGAGTTCGACGGCTCCCCGCGCTCCTTCCGCAAGGTCCGCTCGCTCATCCCGCGCTACGCCCGCGGCCTGCGCGACGTGCGGGCCCTGCGCACGCGATTGCTCACCTGCCTTACCTGGGAAGCCCTGGAAGAAACCGCCGCGGCCATTGAGCATCTGGAACCCGCCGATGCACAGCCCGGAGATGACACGGCTTTCTCATTGACGGACCCTTATGCCGAGGCATAACCTGACCGATATGGGCAGAATCTGACACCCCCAACCGGAGACTTCGGCCATGGTCAAGACCACCAACATCCTCCTGGAAGCCGGGACCAACGAACTCGAAGTCGTGGAGTTCTACATCGAGGAACCGGCCAAGGGCGGCGAGGGCAGCCCCTACAAGGGCTACTACGGCGTGAACGTGGCCAAGGTCCTGGAGATCATGCAGAAGCCGAAAATCACCGAGATGCCTGAAGTCTCCCATCCCTCGGTGCTCGGGGCCTTCAACCTGCGCTCCAAGGTCATCCCCCTGGTGGACCTGGCCATGTGGCTCGGCAAGAAGCGCGTGGAGAACGAGCCGCCCAAGGTCATCGTCACCGAGTTCAACAAGGTCACCTCGGCCTTCCTGGTCTCGGGCGTGACCCGCATCCACCGCATCAGCTGGGAGGAGGTGGAAGCCCCCAACCGTTACGTGGCGGCGCTCTCCTCCAACTCCATCACCGGCGTGGTCAAGCTCGAAGGCCGCATCGTCTTCATCCTGGACCTGGAGAAGATCGTGGCCGAACTCAACCCGAGCCTGGCCCTGCGCCTGGACGACAACGTGGACTGGGACTCGGGCGAGCATTTCAAGGCCCTCATCGCCGACGACTCCTCCATGATCCGCGAGATGATGAAGGACCTCCTGTCCAAGGCCAATTTCCAGGTGGAGAGCTGCACCAACGGCAAGGAATGCTGGGACCGGCTCCAGGAGATCAAGGCCAAGGCCGAATCCGAAAGCCGCCCGCTCTCGGAATTCGTGCAGGTGGTGGTCTCGGACATCGAGATGCCCGCCATGGACGGCCACAACCTGACCAAGCGCATCAAGGACGACCCGGTGCTGCGCCAGCTGCCGGTGATCCTCTTCTCCTCGCTCATCACGGACAAACTCCGGCACAAGGGTGAATCCGTGGGCGCGGACGACCAGATCTCCAAGCCCGAGATCACCCACCTGGCCCAGCGGGCCCTGGCCCTCATCCAGGCGCAGGCCGCGGCCTAGCCCGACCGCGGACCGGACAGAGCGGCGGCCTGGGACTCCCGGGCCGCCGTTTTTTTCAGGTCCGCCGCAGCAGATCCCGGGCCACCGCCAGGGCCGAGCGGGCCAGCATCGACGCCTTGGAGCCCTCCTCCAGCTCCGCAACGAACGCCGCCAGCCCGGGCCGCGGCCCGAACAGGCAATGGCGCTCCATGCCCGCACGGATGCACGCCATGAAGTCCGGGGATTCGGGCCGCGGCAGGGGCGGGATGTCCAGGCCTCCGGGTTCGTCGCGGCCCGCGGCCCAGCGCGCCGCGCCGGCCCCGGCCCGGGCCCCGAAGACCTGGCTGGCCAGGACCATGCCTCCGCCAAGCCGGTTGGCCCCGTGCATGCCCGTGGCGCACTCGCCGCAGGCGAACAGGCCCGCCACGCTCGTCTGGCCGTGCCGGTCCACCACGGCCCCGCCGTTGCCGGCATGGGCGCAGCATTCCAGGCGAAATTCCTGTCCCAGGGCCGTGGTCAGCCGCACGGTCCCGTCCGGCCCGCGCTGGGCCAGCAACAGTTCGTCCAGGGCCGCGTCGTCCAGGCCGTACCCGGCCGGACAGTGTCCGGCCCGACTCGGGACCAGGGCCAGGGCCGGGTGCCCCGCGTCCAGGCGCAGGTCCTGGTCCGGCCCGTGGAGCACGCTGCCCGGCCCCAGCACCGCGGCCGGTGACACGAACCGCCCGCTGCGGGCGTCGTTCCAGAAGAACTGGAGAAAACCGGAGTTTTCCAGCCGCGCTCCGGCCGCGTCCAGGAGGCCGTAAGACAGGCCCGTGTTGCCCGGCCCGTCCATGCGGCGGGCGAAGAGCGGGGCCGGTCCGCCCGCGGCCAGGACCACGGCCCGGGCCAGCACGGCCTGCGCGCTCCCGTCCGCGGCCCGGAACAGGGCTCCGGCCGCCCTGCCCTGTTCCAGGAGCAGCAGCCTGGCCTCCAGGCCCTGCCGGAACTCCACGCCTGCGGCCAGGGCTTCGGCGCGCAGGCGCTCGAAGGCCCGGCCCAGGTCGCGGAAGACCACGGCCCGGGGCGCAGCGCTGAAACAGCCCGGCACACGGGCCAGGGCGCCGTCTGGCCCGCGGTCGAAGTCCAGGCCCCAGGCCGCGAGTTCGGCCAGACGGGCCGCGGCCTCCTGCCGCAGCAGGGCGGCCAGGCCGGGGTCCGCGAATCCGGGCGCGGCCAGGGCCAGGACCTCGGCGTCAAAGGAGAGGTCCCCGGGGTCCGGGGCCTGCATGCCCAGGGCGTTGTTGCGGTTGGCGAAAGAGGAGCCCGAGGGACCGGGCCGGGGGCAGGCCAGGATCAGGGGCAGGTCCGGGGCGGTCCGGCGGGCGGCCAGGGCTGCGCGCAGTCCCGCGAGGCCCGCGCCGATGACCAGCAGGCCGGTGCGGACCGGGCCGGGGTCCCGGTTCACTTCCCCATCATCTTGCGGGCGAAGGCCCGCATCTTCTCGGCCTCGGCGAACTGGGGATTCACTTCCAGGGCCTTCTTCGCGGCCTCTTCCACCTTGGCCCACTTCTTCCAGTCGATGTAGAGGCGGCCGATGTTGAAATAGAGATACTCGTCCTGGCGGGTGATCTCCAGGGCCTTGAGGTAGTACCGCTCGGCCGTGGCGAAGTCCTGCATCTTGCGCAGCACGATGCCGATGCGGTTGTAGAGGTGGATGGCGTTGGGGTCGTGGCGCAGGGCCTCCTCCAGGTAGCCCAGGGCGTCCTGGTAGCGGCCCACCTTGAGAAAACGGTCCGCGATGTCGGCCTTGAGGTCCGTGTCCGAAGGGAACTCGGCCACCAGCTGATTGAAGAGGGCCTTGGCCTCCTCGAACCTGCCCGCATCCAGCAGGCCCTGGGCCTGGGTCAGCAGGGCGGCCTTGCGCTTCTCCAACTCGGCCAGGTCCTTCTGGGCGTCCTCGGTGACCAGATTCTGCATCTCCTGCAGCAGCTCGTAGATGGAGTCGAGGAGCGCCTTCTCCTCGCCCGGGGCGTACTGGATGACCAGGGGATAGATCTTGCGCAGGCCGGGATCGGCGTTGAGCGCGTTCACCGCGTCCGCGATCTGGCGGGAGAACTCGTCCTTCTCGCTCTTCATGAGCGAGGACTTGAGGATGAGGATGAGCGCATCGTGCACGGCCTGCACCGCGGGCATGCTCTTGCCCTGCTTGAGCAGCGTGCGGACCGTGGTCAGCCTTTGCCTGGCCTTGATGAGTTCCGTGGACATCGCTCCCCCCTTCTGGCAGCGCTCCCTATTTGCCGGTGCTCTGGCGCACCATGTCCCGGAAGCGGGACATGAAATACTGGCTGTCGTGCGGACCCGGCGCGGCCTCCGGATGATACTGGATGGCCAGGATGGGCTTGTCGCGGTGGGCGAAGCCCTCCAGGGTCCCGTCGTTCAGGTTGCGGTGGGTTTCCTTGAGGAAGTCCAGGCCCGAGAGGTCCACGCAGAAGCCGTGGTTCTGGGAGGATATCTCGATCTTGCCGGTCTCCAGGTCGAGCACGGGATGGTTGCAGCCGTGGTGGCCGAACTTGAGCTTGAAGGTGGTCCCGCCCAGGGCCAGGCCCAGGAGCTGGTGGCCCAGGCAGATGCCCGCCACGGGATAATCCCTGGTCAGATCGCGGGCGGCCTCCACGGCCGTGGTCACGGCCGCCGGGTCGCCGGGGCCGTTGGACAGGAACACGGCGTCGGGCTCGAGCGCCCGCACCTGGGCCGCGCTGAAGCAGGAGGGCACCACCACCAGGTCGAAGCCCTGGGCAGCCAGCAGGCGCAGGATGTTCCACTTGATGCCGAAGTCATAGACCACCAGGCGCGGGCCCTTGCCGGGCCAGTCGTAGCCCCCGTCCGTGTCCACGGGCTTGGGGGCCGTGCCGTCCCAGGTGTAGGCCGCCCCGCAGGTGACCCGGTCGGCCAGGTTGAGCCCTTCCATGGAAGGAATGGCCCTGGCCCTGACCACCATCTCCTCGGGCGAGAGCGCCTCGGTGGTGATGTAGCCGCGCTGGGCCCCGTGCAGGCGCAGGTGCCGGGTGAGGGCGCGGGTGTCGATGCCCTCGATGCCCATGATCCCGGCCTGCTCCAGGTACGCGGGCAGGGACATGGCCGCGCGCCAGTTGCTCGGGCGCTTGCAGCATTCCTTGACGATGAAGGCCTCGCACTGGACCTTGGCGGACTCCACGTCCTCGGGGCTGACCCCGTAGTTGCCGATGAGCGGGTAGGTCATGCAGACCATCTGGCCCACGTAGGAGGGGTCGGTGAGGATCTCCTGGTATCCGGTCATGCCGGTATTGAAGATGACCTCGCCCTCGGCCGAGCCGGGGCCGGTGAAGGTGGCGCCCTCGAAGCGGGCCCCGTCTTCCAGGGTCAGGACGGCTTTCATTGATTCTGCTCCATGAGGATGTTGCGCACGAGCTCCAGGTCCTCGGGGCGGTCCACGGCGTGGCAGACGCAGTCGGTCCGCACCACGCGCAGGGGAATGCCGTTTTCCAGAAGCCGCAGCTGTTCCAGCTTTTCGCGGGTTTCCAGGGGGGCCGGCGGCAGGGCGGCGAAGCGGGCCAGCGTCTTCATGCGGAAGGCGTAGAGCCCGATGTGCAGGAGGTGCCGGCCCTCGCCCCAGGGGATGGCCGCACGGGAGAAATAAAGCGCATTGCCCTTCCTGTCCAGCACCACCTTGACCCGGTCCGGACCGGCGGCCTCGGCGGGGTCCATGTCCCGGGCCAGGGTCGCGGCCTGGACATTCGGGTCCTTGAAGGGCGAAAGCACCTGGGAGAGCATGGCCGGGTCCAGGGCCGGCTCGTCGCCCTGGATGTTCACCACCACGGCCTCCTCGGGCACGGCCAGGAGCCGGGCCGCCTCCAGCACGCGGTCCGTGCCGCTGGCGTGGTCCGGCCGGGTCATGAGCACGGGCACGTCCAGGTCCTGGGCGGCCTTGCGGATGCGCTCGTCGTCCGTGGCCAGGACCACCTGGCGGAGCTCCGGGCAGCGGCTGGCCCGCCGGTGCACGTGCCAGAACATGGGACGGCCCAGGATGTCGGCCAGGGGCTTGCCCGGAAAACGGGAGGAGCCGTAGCGCGCCGGGATGACGCCGTAGCACGGGGGGAGGGTCTTCATGGTCGTACCGGGTTCTCTCTACGTGTTCTCCAGCCATTGAGCAATACGGCCGCAGACCGCCGCAGACCCGCCGGTCCGGCCCGCGGCATAGTCCAGGACCGCGCGGCGCACGGCTTCCCGGTGCAAGGGGCGGCCCAGGAAGGCCAGCAGCGCCTCCAGGACCCCGGAAACGTCCCGGGCCTCGCGCAGGGCGTCCAGATCCAGCACGGCCCGGCCCACCCAGGCGAAGTTCTCCCAGTGCGGGCCGATGACCGTGGGCGTGCCCAAGCCCAGGGGCTCCAGGAAGTTCTGGCCGCCCAGGGGCGCGAGGCTGCCGCCCACGAAGGCCGCCCGGGCCAGGCCGTAGGCCCGCCCCAGCTCGCCGAACACGTCCCAGAGCACCACCGTGCCCGGCGCGGCCGGGGCGTTCAGGCTGGAGCGCCGCACGCAGGGCAGCCCGGCCCGGGTCAGCCGCTTGAGCCAGGGCTCCACCCGCTCCATGTGCCGGGGGAAGAGCCCGGCCACGGTGCGCGGGGCGCGCTCCAGGAGTCCGGCCAGGATTGCGGCCGCCTGCCCCTCCTCCTCGCGGCGCACCGAACCCAGGACCACGAAATCCGTGTCCGGGGCCATGAGCCCGATCAGGGGATTGTCTCCGCTGGGCGCCGAGCTGCGGGACAGGCGGTCGAACTTGATGTTGGGCATGAGCCCCACGCGCTGGCGGCCGAAGAGCGCCTCGAAGCGCCGGGCGTCCTCCGGCGACATGGCCAGGACGAAATCCGGGGCCAGCAGGCGCGAGGACCCGGGAAACCGGCGGTACCCGGCCAGGCTCTTGGCGGTCATGCGGCCGTTGGCCAGGAGCACGCGCGTCCCGTGGCGGCGGCAGGCTGCCAGGAACCCTGGCCAGAGCTCGCTCTCCAGGAGCACGGCCACCTCGGGCGAGGCCGCGGCCACGGCCCGCCCCATGAGCCCGGGCGCGTCGAAGGGGAAATAGCGCGTGCGCACCCGCAGCCCGGGGTCCAGGTCCGGCGAGGCCGCGGCCTGGCGCAGCACGCCCAGGCCCTGGCTGGTGTTCGTGGTGCAGAGCACGGAGAGCTCGCCGCCGGCCGGGGGCTTCAGGCAGCGCAGCACCTCCCAGGCCAGGAAGGCCTCGCCGCCCGAGGCGGCCTGGATCCAGACCCGGGCCTTGTCCGGCGGCCCGCTCTTGAGCGTGCGCTCGTCCAGGCCCTCGCGCAGGCGGCGGTGGCGGGAAAGCAGGGGAATGGCCAGCCGCCAGGCCAGGCCGTAGGCCGACTCCAGCAGACCGCTCATGTCAGCGCGGGCCTCATGCCCGGTCCCGGCCGCCGCGCTCCTCCAGGCCGAGCCGGATGAGCTCCGCCACGAGGGCCGGGAAGTCCAGGCCCACGGCGGCCGCGGCCCGGGGCACCAAGCTGGTGGGGGTCATGCCTGGCAGGGTGTTCATCTCCAGGAGAAAGGCCTCGCGGCCGTCCCAGATGAAGTCGCCACGGCTGTAGCCGGACAGGCCCAGGGCCTTGTGGGCGCGCAGGGCCAGGTCCTGGACCCGGGCGGCCAGGTCCGCGGGCACGGGCGCGGGACAGATCTCCTCGGCCCCGTCCGCGGCGTACTTGTTTTCGTAGTCGAAGAAGGCCGCGCCGGGCTTGGGCCGGATCATGATGAGCGGCAGGGCGCGCTCCCCCAGGATGCCGCAGGTCAGCTCCGCGCCCTGCACCCCGCATTCGGCCAGGGCCACGTCGTTCATGCCGAAGACCAGGTCCAGGGCCGGGCCCAGACGGTCGGGCTCGCGCACCAGGCTCATACCCAGGCTGGAGCCGCCGGAATTGGGCTTGACGAAGAGCGGCAGGGGCAGTTCCCGGACCCGCGCGAGGTCGCCCCGGTCGCAGACCAGGGCCCAGTCCGGGGTGGGCAGGCCCGCGGCGCGGAAGACCTCCTTGGCCGCGGCCTTGTTCAGGGCCAGGAAAGAGCCCGCCGGACCCGAGCCCTGGTAGGGGCAGCCCGCGGTGTCGAGCAGGGCCTGGATCAGGCCGTCCTCACCCGGCGCGCCATGCAGGTTCAGGAAGGCGAAGTCGTGGCTGCGGGCCTCGTCCAGAAGCTCCCGGAAGCGCAGGGAGGGGTCCAGGAAGGTCACGGAATGGCCCAGTTCCTTGAGGGCCGTCTCGATCTTGCGGGCCCCGGACAGGGAGACCTCGCGCTCGCTGGACCAGCCGCCCGCGATCAAAAGGACGCGCATGAGAGATCCACCTCCAGGGCCTGGCTGAAAAGCTGTTCGATGCGCCGCCCCTGCTCGTGGGTGGCCTCGATGCGGGCGCGGATGGCCTCGCTGGCGCCGTAGCGCTCGAGCAGGTCCCGGAAGCGGTCCTCCATGGACACCAGCCGGTCGTGGGCCACGCGCTTGTCGCCATAGAGCACGCAGAGCGGCGCGAAATCCCGCTCCACATCGGCCTCGAAGGGCCAGAACACGTGGTGCATGACGCCCTGGGCGATGCGCGGGTTGCCGGTGTGCTCCATGGCCCAGGAGGCCCCGATCTGGCTGTGGTTGCCGCCGAAACGGATGGTGTAGGTCTTGGCCAGGTCGTGCAGCAGGGCCGAGGCGCGCACCAGGGCAGGGTCCACGGCGAAACCCCTTTCCCGGCCGCGGTCGGCCACGAAGCCCGCCACCCGGGCCACCAGCAGGCTGTGCGCCCGGATGTTCGGGAGCATGTCGTAGCGGTCCCAGAGTTCGCGGCAGGCGGCCTCGTCCGGCACGGGCCAGGCCCCCTCGCCGGGCCGGATGGGCGGCGCGGCCAGGGGCGGGATCAGGTGGCCCAGGACGCCACCGGGCTGGGGCAGGACGGGGTGTGTGCTCATGGCGGTCGCGGGGCGGGCAACCGCCCCCAGGCAGGGAACCTAACAGCGCGCCCGGCAAAAATAAAGCGGAACGTGCCGGAATGCCGGGAAGCCAAGGGCCGGCACTTTTCCCTTGCCATTTTTCCCCTGTCCAAGTAAATGCGACTCTCGTGCCCCGACAGGCGGAGCCCTGTTCCGTCCCCCCGTCGCGGCCGCCATCGTGTCAACACATCGCGAGGAGGAATCCAATGGCTGTTGTGGAATTCAAGGGCAAGAAATTCGAGGTGGACGAGGACGGCTTCCTG
>Ga0067045_1027595_pt1 | contig 83757 bp, 70 predicted proteins | sample TerdegcTABiofilm_FD_59184 | JGI IMG/M metagenome (GOLD analysis project Ga0067045, IMG submission 59184) | Combined Assembly of (Gp0054472, Gp0054536) Wastewater bioreactor microbial communities from Singapore -Terephthalate degrading... | reverse complement strand
TAAGTTGGCTGAGTAGCTTTAGCGTATCGAAGCCACGGTAATATCAGGCGTTTCGATATGCTCGCTTTGCTCACTACTCAACGCCCTTGTGCTTGAAAGGTCGCTGAGTAATTGAGTGTACTGAAGCGAAGGTCTTAGTTGAGAAAATAAGATATAAAGATTTGTTTATAAAAAAGCCGGCGATTCTGCCGGCCTTATGTCATATGAAATAATAAAGTTTTTGGAATAAAGACTATTTCAGTCTCTTCTCGGCCTCTGCCCAGTTTATATTGGAGAAGAAGGCCTCGATGTAATCGGCTCTCTTTAGTCCGTAGTCCAGCATAAATGCGTGTTCAAAGACGTCCATAATAAGTATCAGGTTTGCTCCTGCCGGATGTGAGACGTCGTGTTCGTTTATCCAGAAATTTATCAGTTTACCGTTTACTATGTCCTGATAGAGGGCAACCCAGCCGATTCCTCTCATAGCGCCGGTTGCCTTGAATTCGGATACCCAGTTTTCGTATGAACCAAAGTCTTCCGCTATCTTCTTATAGAGCTTACTATCCGGTCTGAGCACTCCGTCACCGCCAAGGTTTTCAAAGTAGAATTCGTGCAGTCTCATACCGTTGAATTCCCAGCCGAGCCTCCTCTTCAGTTCGGCAAATTCCGGAATGGTATACTGTTTCTCCTTCGCAAGTTTCTCGATTGCATCGATAACTTTGTTGGTGTTGGTTACATATCCCTGATAAAGTGTGAAATGATTCTTCAATAATGCCTCCGAAAAACCCTTCATACCAAGAAGTTTCGAATAATCCTTTGCTGTGTAAGCCATAATTACCTCCTTTTAGTTTAGTTTTTTAAGTGCAGATATTGCTCTGTCATAATCCGGATGGCTGGTGATATCAGGTACTATCTCCCTGTAAACGACATTCCCGTTTTTATCGATTATGAAGATAGACCTTGCAAGAAGCCTGTTCTCCTTTATCAGAATGCCAAACTTTGTTCCGAAGTCCACATCCCTGTAATCTGACAGAGTAATAACTTTATCGATTCCATTTGCATTGCAGAATCTTGCAATGGCGAAAGGCAGGTCAACGCTGATATTAAGTACAACGACGTCACTTCCGAGTTCTGATGCCTCTTTGTTGAATCTTTTAAGCTGCAGGTCACATACAGGTGTGTCGAGTGAGGGAGTAACACTGATAATGATATTTTTCCCTGCAAAACTTCTTGAGTCCACTTCCTTCAGGTCTTTGTCCAGAACCTTAAAAAACGGGGCCTTATCCCCCTCTTTAACCTCGCCGCCGGTAAGTGTCAGGGGATTACCTTTTACTGTAACTATTCCTTTTCTTTCCATAATACTCTCCTTATAATGTTTTAAGTATCTGTTATTAAGATGACTGTCAAATCAAAAAGTTTCATCAGAATCAGTGAATTCCGTAAAGATTGTAGTGAATATTCTTTCTTATTATTTCGCTCTCTGTATGAGGCATAGTATTTGTCTGGTCCGTATATCCGACCGCTATGGCTCCCGCTATTCTTATTTTGTCGGGTGCATTAAGGACCCTTTTTGTATAATCTTCGGCATTTCCGTAAGCCCCTGTCTCTTTATGCAATTGCACATAGCAGCTTGATAGCCCCTGATCGGTGGCAGAGAGAATGATATTCATTGCCGCAAAGGCAGTATCTTCCTCAAAAAAATTACCGGAAGAAGAGTCATATCCCACAACAATGACCGTGCCGACTGCCTTCAGGACAAAGCTATACGAGGTTGACATTGCTAACTTGTTAATAGTATCTTTTTCTTTCACAACAAAGATATTCAGTGCCCTGCTTCTGTCCGATGAAGGTGCCCAGAATGCCGATTTTATCATATTTTCGACTTTTATAGGGTCGACTTCCCTTGAATTAAATGACCTTACAGATCTCCTTATCTTTATAACATCCGAAAGTTCCATAAAAACCTCCTAATATATTTTTTGATGATGATACCGGTTTTTGGATTCATACAGGCTTAATTGACAAAGTAAAAAATTTGATTTAGGTTACTTAAATCTTGTTATTATATTCCTTATATCAGGAGGATATATGAGAGAGCCTGTAATCGGTATTGACCTTGGAACCTCATACAGTTGTGTGGCTACAGTAATTGACGGGGTACCCACCGTGATACCAAACGAATGGGGTGAGAAGATTCATGCATCTGTGGTTTCATTTCTTGAAAATGACCGAATCATTGTCGGAAATGAGGCAAAGAAGAGAATTATTAGCAATCCAGAAAACACGGTTTATTCTGCCAAAAGACTTATAGGAAGATACTATTTTTCAGAGGAGGTAAAGAAGGCAAGGGCGTTGTGCTCATACAAGATAGTTGAAGGTCCCAACTCATCTGTAAGGATACTTATCAACGGAAGACAGTATTCGGTTCCCGAGATATCGGCGCTTGTGCTCAAAGAGATGAAGACTATTGCAGAAAACTTTCTCGGGACGAAGGTGAAGAAGGCTGTTATAACCGTCCCTGCGTTTTTCAATGATAATCAGCGTCATTCGACAAAGGATGCAGGTAAGATCGCAGGTCTTGAGGTGCTCCGCGTGATTAATGAGCCGACGGCGGCAGCACTTGCATACGGATTCGGTAAGGGGATATCACAGAAAGTTGCAGTTTACGACCTCGGGGGAGGGACCTTTGATGTCTCGATTCTGGATATAGGAAACGATATGTTCGAGGTAATCTCGACGGCGGGTGACACATATCTGGGCGGGGATGATATGGATATCAAGATACTCGAGCACCTTATTTCGCTTGTAAAATCGCAGTACGGAATCAATCCGGAAGAAGACAAACATATCCTCCAGAGACTCAGGGACAACGCAGAAAAGGCAAAGATCGGACTGAGCTCTCAGGACAGGGTGGATATAAATATAAAGAATCTCTTTACAGGGCCAGACTCCAAACCAAGGGATTTTCATACGGTAATTACATCAGACCAGTTCAGGGAGATGGTTACACCCATTCTGCAGAGGACATTCAAGGTATGTGATGAGGCACTTCAGTCCGGAAGGCTTACAATAGGAGATATTCAGGGCGTAATTCTGGTCGGCGGACCCACGAGACTCCCGATTGTCAGAGATTATGTCAGATATTATTTTCAGAAGGAGCCGCTCTACGGTATCAATCCCGATGAGGTGGTTGCAATAGGTGCAGCCATTCAGGCAGATTCACTTCTGGATGAAAAGAAGAAGAGTACATTTCTGCTGGATGTTACACCTCTTACTCTCAGGATTGCAACTGTAGGCGGATTTACAGAGCCGATTATTCCCAGAAACTCGCCTCTGCCCATCGAAAGGAAGAGAAAGTTCACCACGTCGAGGGACAATCAGGACAGGGTAAGAATCAGGGTGCTTCAGGGAGAGTCGAACAGGGCAGATGAGTGTGAACTACTCGGTGAATTTGAGTTTTCGGGTTTCAAGATAGCCCCACGAGGTGCAGTGACCATTGAAGTCTCTTTCGATATCGACAACGACGGTATAGTAAATGTCTCGGCAAAAGATGTCGAAACAGGGACTGAGCAATCTACAACTATATATCTCAATGCGGGTCTCTCTGCTGAGGAGGTTGCAATGTCACAGGATATGGCGGAAGAGGTAGTGATTGAACGTGACAGGAGCAATCTCCCCGAGATCAAGGAATGACCTGAAGGAGTCATCAGATGAGCAATATAACACCGGAAGAGATTCTGATACTTTCCGAAGCAATAGATGAAATGGATTATTATCAGATACTCAAGATAGAACCAACAGCCAATCTGGCTGAAATAAAAGAGGCGTATTACAGAGAAACGAGGATTTTCCATCCCGATAATTTTATCAATCTGAAGGATACCGAACTCAAGAACCGTATTCTGAAGATTTCCAAACTGATTACAGAGGCATATATAGTTCTGAGAGATTTTGAAAAACGGAAAAAGTATGACCAGCAGCTCGCAAAGGGCGGAGCGGAGAGAGATGTAAGATTCAGAGAGGATGAATCGAAACAGGAGGTAAAGGAGGATATTGTTTCACCTCAGGCGAAGAAACTTTACACTCAGGCACTTGCAGATATTATGCAGAACAGGGTGCAGGATGCCCTGAAGAATCTTAAACTTGCGCTCGCATTTGAGCCAAACAGTCAGACGATTAAGAGGAAGATTGAAGAGATTCAGTCGCAGAAAAGTTAATTCTTTTTTGTGCTGAAAAGATTTATATATGAAATTACTTTTAAGAGTTAGTCTCATTCTTCTCATAATGACAGGCAACGGGGTTCCGGAGGAATTAATAAGGGAAAAGGCGGATGAGGAGGTCGAATTTATCAATTATGCCGACAGGGTTATCAATATAAAAATATCTTTCAACGTCGCATCCAGTGATGCACTCTTTGAAGAAGGGTATTATTATTATAAGCTGGAAGACTACGAGAATGCCCTGAGAAAAATGGAGGATTACCTGCTAGTCTGCACAAATCCGGAATTGCGTGATTATGCGCTTTTCATCGCATCTCTGTCGGCAATATATCTTCAGGATTATGAAAGGGCATCCGGATTTCTGGAGAGTATAATCTATCTTCCCTACCTTGAGGATTACAGAAACTATTTTCTGTCATATGCACTTCTGAAGAATCAGGAATATAAACAGGCCGAAAAGATAATCAGCAGTATAGTAAGGGATTATCCGGCAACGATTCTCTCTGTTGATGCTGAATTCTTAAAGCTGGATTTGTTTATTGCACAGAACAGATACAAGGATATTATCGAGCAGTCTCTTATACTCCTCGAAAACAGGGACAGGTCAAACTACAGCAGTTTTGCCGATGAATTTCTGTTGTATAATCTTGCAAAGGCTTATATGGCACTCAATGACAGACAGAATGCAAAAGATGCCCTTTTAAGAATTTACTCGGATTATCCCATGTCCGCCTTTTCATCTGATGCGTACAATATCCTTACCACGCAGTTGAAGATATACCCCGATGTTCAGGCCAGGCTGAAGAGAGCAGATAATCTGTTTGGCAGACAGATGTTCAGAAATGCACTTGATGAATACAAGAGAATTGAGGATACCCTTAAAAACAGTGAAGATAAGAAATCAGTTGAAATCAGAAAGAAGATAAAGGCAAAGATGGCAGACTGTTATGCAGGAAATAAGGACAATAATCTGGCCCGTGAGCTCTATACAGAGATGCTCGAAGACAGTTATTACGGTGCGGATATGAAGGCCTATTTTATGTACAAAATTGCACAGCTTGAGAAGCGGAAGACAGACAACAGCGAGGCCATAAGACTCTATAATGAACTCGCCGAGAAATATCCCAAATCAAAGTATGCAGATGAGGCAAGATATCTGGCTATCTGGCTCAAATATAATGACGGGAAGTATGAAGAGGCTATTGCGGGATTCAGGCAGTTCGTCAATAAATACAGAAGGTCACCAAAGAGGCTGGATGCCCTCTGGTTTCTTGGGATAAATCTCTTCAAGTATAAAAAATACGAAGAGGCTTACAAGTACTTTTACGAGATAAAGAAGATTACACCGAATACCGAAAAGGAGAAACCGGCATCGATATATTTTCTTGCAAAATTGTCTGCGCTGCTCGGGAGAAATGACGAAAGCAGGGAACATTATATCAATCTGATTGAGAATTTCCCCCTCAGTTACTATTCGTTTATGGCACAGAACAGACTGAAAGAGATATATAACGAGGAGGTCCCTTTCCCTGATTTTGAGGCTCAGTACAGTCTCGATTCCGATAATCTCTCGATTTCGGAACAGCCGGAGAGATTTGTGCTTGCACAGGAAGGATTACTCAGAATCAATAAGGCCATTCAGCTTATAAGAGTCGGTCTTGAGCGGTATGCACAGCGTGAACTGAATTATGTTAATCTGAAACTCAACAATGACCCGAAGGCTCTTTATCTCCTTGCGAGTATGAAGCACAAGGCCGGAGATTATAACGGCAGTATGCGTACCTTAAGAGGATTCTTCGTGGAGAAGATGCTCAACCGCCCTTCCTCGGGTGAGCTTAAATTCTGGAAGAAGATGTTTCCTCTGGCCTATTTCAGTTATGTCATTCAGAATGCCGAGAAAAACGGAATTGACCCTCTTTTGATACTTTCAATTATGCGGGAAGAGAGCCATTTCAGGCCGTCTGTGGTTTCACCAGCCGGTGCCAAAGGCCTTATGCAGATAATGCCGAAGACAGGAAGCCTGATTTCAAAGTCATTGAATATTTCTGATTTTGAACCCTCAATGCTGGATATCCCCGAGGTAAATATTCAGCTGGGAAGCTGGTACCTTTCACAACTCCTCATCAAATTCAAGAATCAGCTATCTTTTGCCATTGCATCATATAATGCAGGACCCGGAGCGGTCGACAGATGGCTCAAGAAAAGCAAGGACATAGATCTGGATATTTTTATTGAAGAAATCCCTTTCAGGGAGACGAGATTCTATGTAAAGCGGGTACTTCAGACCTATGGAATCTATAACTTTCTGTACCGCAGAACTGACGGTAAAAACGTCCTCCCCCTAAATCAGACATTTGACCCTGTTTCGGAAGATAATATAAATTACTGAATCAGATCTTTTTGACTTTGCCGGACTTTATACAGGTTGTGCAGACCAGAATTCTCTTGTGCTCACCGTTGATATTTGCCCTTACTCTCTGAAGATTGGGCAGACTTCTGGATTTGGTTCTGTTATTGGCATGGGAGACATTGTTTACAACCATCGGTCCTTTTGAACATATTTCGCATCTTCTTGCCATCTTCATCCTCCGTCAAAAAGAGGAAACTTTATAAATCATTATTATTGAAAAAGCAAGAGATTTTTATTTTTGTTGTAAAGGATATAATTTTCTGTATTCTCTTACCCCGATGGGAATTTATGGTCTTATAAAGCCTGTTCTTGATGCTGCAAATGAAGGGAAGAAGGTAATTGTCCTCTGTTCTGACAGGACGGAGGCAAAGGAATTCTCAGATAGTATTCAGGCGGCATCGGTTTTCTTTACCGGCAGGAATATCCGCAGTCTGGTTTTTCACTATGATGAATATGAACCGTTTTCAAGAATTGCACCGGTACCGGAACTCTTGTGCCTGAAAATGCAGTCTCTCGGGGCTCTTCTGGGAAGAGATGACATTGAGCTTGTCATTATACCTGTACGGGCGCTCGTTCCGAAGACCATACCTCTTAATATTTTCCGTGAGAATATGTTCTCTCTTAAAAGAGGAGATAAGGTAAATCAGAAGGAGATAACAGGAAGACTGATAAGGGCAGGATATATCAGGGATAATGTGGTTGATATGAAGGGGAGGTTTTCTGTCAGGGGTGAGATTATTGATATATTTGCAGTAAATCAGACATTGCCGGCAAGAATCATTTTCCTTGGTTCACTTATCGAAAAAATAAGATATTTTGACATTGAATCACAGAGGGGATTCAAGGATACAGATACATACGACATTATACCGGTTAACGAATTTATTATAGATGAGAGTCTGAAAAATATTACAATCGAAAATATAAAGACCGTTGCATCCGAGAACGGACTCTCTGCAAAGATAATAAAGGAGTATATTGACGAACTTGATGCGTCATTCGAATTTAATCTGAGAGAGCATTTTCTCCCGTTTATGTATAACTATAATTGTTCTTCTGTGATTGATTATATAAAGGCATCAGGAGATATTAACAATACGGTTTTCTTCTCATCTGACAAGAATATTCTTCTTGCAGATATCGGTGAGTTCTATCAGAATATTGAGGGTAACTATTCCGAAATTTTAAATAGTGAAAAGATTATTCCTCCATTCGATTCACTCGTAACAAAGAAGGCGGAAATCGAATCTCTGATTGGGCAGAGTATAAGGGCTGACACAGAATACCGTAAGCCTGATATCGAGGTTCTGATTACTAAATTCAGACTGTATCTTAAAAAGAGTACGGACGTAACACTTGCCGATATAAAGACAGAAATTGAAAGGCTGATGGCCAATTATCAGAAGGTTATATTTTTATACACAGATGACGAGCAGAGACGGATATTCGGGGAGATTCTCGGGATTATGAATATTGTGTTCTCTGACAGAGCTGAATCAGAGAGCAGATTCTCTTTTTTAAGGGCTAATACGTCTCATGCCTTTTGTACAGGCAATTTTCTGTTTTTGCCTCTCAATCTGATAATAAGGGAGAAGAAGGTATACGAATACGAAGAGTCTGTTTACGACAAGGTCAGAATGCTCAGACTCAAGTTTTCGGAGATAAAGACAGGTGATTATGTTGTTCACAGGGATTTCGGCGTCGGGATTTACAGGGGACTTAAAAAGATATCCTCTGAGGGCGGAATTCAGGATTATATTGTAATTGAGTATAAAGACAAAAGGCTTTTATATCTTCCGGCACTCAGCATAGACCTGATAAACAAATATGAGAGCGGGGCGGGTAAAGCCCCTGCCATATCACCTCTAGGGAAGGAGCAATGGCAGAAGAGAAAGATAAAGATAAAGGAGGAACTGCTCAGATTTGCAGCAGAGATACTGCGTATTAAGGCCGAGAGAAAACTAATTAGGAAAGACCCTCTTTCCTTTAATGAGGATATGTATGAGAGATTCTGTGAAGGATTTGAATTTACCGAAACACCCGATCAGATGAGGTCTATTGAAGAGGTAAGAAGGGATCTGCTCAGGGAATATCCGATGGAAAGGATTGTCTGCGGGGATGTGGGCTTCGGTAAGACCGAGATAATTCTGAGAGCGGCATTCATTGTAGCATCCTCCGGTTATCAGGTAGCGGTCCTTGTGCCGACGACCATTCTGGCCGAACAGCATTTCAGCAATTTCAGGGAGCGTCTGAAAAATTTTCCTCTCAGGGTGGAGATGCTGTCGAGATTTGTCAGCAGTGAGAAATCATCAGTGATTGTAAAGGATATCAGGGAAGGAAAGGTTGATATTATTATCGGGACACACAAGATTCTCTCAAGCGGTATTCAGTTCAGGAATCTGCGACTCCTTGTTATTGATGAGGAACATAAATTCGGAGTCGAACAGAAAGAGAGACTGAAAAGGGAGAATCCAGCTCTTGATGTCCTGATTACAACAGCTACACCGATACCGCGGACACTCCATATGGGATTATCTGACCTTATTGACCTTTCGGTTCTTACTACCGCACCCGAGGGTAGAATACCGGTTAGGACTGTAATTTCCAGATTTGACGAGGAGGTAATCTGTAATGCTGTATTGAAGGAAGTAAGAAGGGGAGGACAGGTATTCTTTGTGAATCCGAGAATCCGTACAATTGATGCTATGGCAAAACACCTGAAGGGACTTATGAAAGATGTAAGGATTGCCGTTGCCCACGGTAGAATGCCGCCGGAAAAGATCGAAGAGGTAATGCACGACTTCTATCAGAAAAAATACGACCTTCTTGTATCGACCAATATTATCGGCTCGGGGCTTGATATCCCTGATGTCAACACAATAATAGTCAGTTCAGCCGAACTTTTCGGTCTCTCCGAGCTGTATCAGCTGAGGGGCAGGGTGGGTAGACGTAATGTAAATGCCTATGCCTATTTTCTGTTCTCGTCCGTTGCGAATCTGAATAAGGAAGTCAAAAGGAAGATGGATATTCTTTACAGACATCAGGGGCTGGGTGCAGGATTCAATATTGCAAGTGAGGACCTTGAACTCAGAGGGGCAGGCGAAATTCTCGGCAAAAAACAGGCAGGGTTTATAGACGGGATAGGTTTTGACCTCTATAATGAACTCCTTGAAGATGCATTATCCGAGATTCAGGGTGTTCCCGTAAAGAGAATGCCGGAAGTGGAAATCAGAGTCGATGTGCCTGTATTTATACCCGATAGTTATATCGACGATGTTTCTATCAGGCTGAATTTTTATCACAGATTTTCTGCGGCAAAGAGCGGGGAGAGTGTTGATAATCTCGTATCCGAACTTAAGGACAGATTCGGTGAGTATCCACCGGAGGTTGAAAATCTTAAAGAGTTGTCAAAGATTAAAATAATTGCCAGAGGTATGGGAATAAGGAGTATTGAGAAATACAGAAACTCTCTGATTGTCGTCTTCGATGCGCAGGCAAGGATAAGTACAGACAGGATCATTCCGTTTATGGCGAAATATCATAAACAGGTCAGAATCAGTCCGGATTCCAGAATTATCATTTCTACAGGTGATTATACAGATATCTTTGCGATGCTTAGAGAATGGCTTTTTAATCTGAGAGAATTAATTGCAGAATAATGTGCAGATCTGTTTTACGGATTACTAATTTATCTTAAATCAGTTCTCAGACCCTTCCGGCGGCCTCGTCTTTTTCCAGACAGCAGTGCTTGTATTTCTTCCCCGAACCGCAGGGACAGGGGTCGTTGCGACCGATTTTCTTCCCTTTGATTACGGTAGTCGGTCTTGGCGGGGCATTCTGTGCGGGTCCAACATTCATTCTTCTTGCCTTTGGTCTGAATTTTTCGATCTCTGTATCTTCCTTCTGTGCGAGCTGGACCTTCATAAGTTTTGATAGCATATTCTCTCTTATACGGTCCATCATATCTATGAAAAATGCGTATCCTTCCCGTTTGTATTCGATTTTCGGGTCTTTCTGCCCGTATCCCCTGAGTCCTATACCTTCTCTTAGGTGGTCCATTGTGAGCAGGTGTTCCCTCCACTGGTCGTCAAGGGTCTGGAGGTAGATATACTGCTCCAGTTTTCTCATTATAGCAGGTGTTATTTCCCTTTCCCTTTCTTCATATTTTTGTATAGCCGCGTCATAGAGAAGGTCTTCGTATGATTCTCTCCTGACAGAAGATTGCGAGAGGTCTATCTGAACGCCGAAGACAGAGAAGAATTTGTCCTGCAGACCCTTGATATCCCATTCTTCGATTTTTGCCTTTTCGGGACAGAATGTATCGACGAGGAGACAAATATATTCGTCTATGGCCTTTATCACCAGTTCCCTGATATCTTCTGCGCCGAGGACGGACCTCCTGAGATTGTATATGGTCTTTCTCTGCTGATTCATAACATCATCGTATTCCAGAAGATGCTTTCTTATTTCGAAGTTATGTGCCTCCACCTTCTTCTGTGCATTCTCAATGGCCCTTGAAAGCCACTTGTGTTCTATATGCTGTCCGTCTTCCATACCAAGACGTGCCATAGCGCCCTTAATGGAATCTCCGCCAAACATCCTCATCAGGTCATCTTCGAGACTTACAAAGAATCTGGAGGAGCCGGGGTCTCCCTGTCGTCCTGAACGGCCCCTGAGCTGGTTGTCGATTCTGCGGCTTTCGTGTCTCTCCGTTCCGATTATGTGCAGGCCTCCGGCTTCGATAACTTTCAGTTTCTCCTCGGCGCATATCTTTTTGTATTCCTCTAAAACTCTTCTGAATTCTTCCGGCTCCTGTGTCTCGTCGACCTCCTGTCTTGCAAGCATTTCAGGGTTACCGCCCAGAAGAATATCTGTTCCTCTGCCTGCCATATTTGTTGCTATCGTCACAGCCTTATATCTTCCTGCCTGAGCGACAATAAATGCCTCTTTTTCGTGGTGTTTTGCATTAAGGACATTATGAGGGATACCTCTCTTTTTGAGCATCTCCGAAAGTTTTTCTGATTTTTCGATTGAAATTGTACCCACAAGGACAGGCTGACCCCTCTCATAACATTCGATAATCTCTTCGATTACGGCATCGAATTTGCTCTTTTCATTAGCAAAGATTGCGTCCTGATAGTCCTTCCTTATCATAGGCTTGTTTGTGGGGATGACATTCACGCTCAGATTATAAATCTTTTTGAACTCTTCGGCTTCTGTATCCGCTGTGCCTGTCATTCCTGCCAGTTTTTTATAGAGTCTGAAATAGTTCTGATAGGTAATTGTTGCAAGTGTCTGGTTCTCGGCCTGAATCGATACTCCCTCCTTTGCTTCTATAGCCTGATGCAGTCCGTCACTCCATCTCCTCCCTTCCATGATTCTGCCGGTGAAGTCGTCAACTATCATTACCTCGCCGTCCTTTACAATATAATCCTTCTCCTTCTCGAAGCACATATGTGCCCTGAGTGCCTGCTGAAGGGCGTGCAGAAGCTCTATATTTGAAGGGTCATAGAGATTATCGACGCCAAGGAGTTTTTCCGCCTTTTCTATACCTGCCTCGTTCAGAATTACATTTTTGGATTTTTCATCGACCCAGAAGTCTCCCAGCATCCTCTCCTTCTCATCATCAGACGGTGCCCTTTTGAGATACTTTACAATCGAATTGGTACGGTAGTATATTTCCGTAGATTCCTCGGAGGGACCTGATATTATAAGCGGTGTCCTTGCCTCATCGATAAGAATACAGTCTACCTCGTCGACTATTGCATAGTAGTGCTCACGCTGGACATAATCATCCAGTGAAAATTTCATATTGTCCCTCAGATAATCGAATCCTATCTCTGAATTGTGCCCGTAGGTAATATCACAGTTGTAGGCTGCTTTTCTCTCTGTATCAGACATCTGGGGAACGACTGTGCCGACAGTCAGTCCCAGAAAACGGTATATCTTCCCCATCCATTCCGTATCTCTCTTGGCAAGGTATTCATTTACAGTAACTATGTGAACACCTTTGCCGCATAACGCGTTCAGGTATGCGGGAAGGGTAGCAACGAGCGTCTTTCCTTCACCGGTCTTCATCTCTGCAATTTTGCCTTCGTGCAGTGCAACTCCGCCGATAAGCTGAACATCGAAGTGTCTCATACCAAGGGTTCTTACAGAGGCCTCTCTTACAAGGGCAAACGCCTCGGGGAGTATCTGGCTGAGAAGCTCCTGTTCAAATCTGAATTCGGAGAGCGAATCAGCCTTGTTGCCCTTAAATTTTTCCTTTCTTGCATTATCGATGAATTCCCTGAATTTTATTGTCCTGAGCCTCATCTCGTCATCGGATAATTTCTTTATTTCAGGCTCTAAGGAGTTGATTTTTGAAATAATAGGGGAAATTCTCTTCAGCTCTCTGTCGTGATATGTTCCGAACAGGGCTTTCAGTATTTTATCTATCATTGCTTTTCCCTTTTGATATCAATGTTTGTTTATCCGGTTAATAAGTGCCTTTTGCAGTTTTTCGGCCTTATTCATCTCTCTTTTTTTAATAACAAGGTAGAGTATCTCGGAGATGTCCATAATGTCATTTTCTGTATAACCGAGAGTAGTAATGGCAGATGTGCCGATTCTCAGTCCGTCAGGGGTCCTGCCGTCTCTCCCCGGAACCGGTAATGCATTTGAGGTAATATTTATTGATTCAAGATCCTTTTCGATTGAAGATGCATTCAGTCCGAGAGGCCTTAAATCAATAATTATCAGATGATTCGAACTCCCTCCGGTATATAGTCTGAATCCGCGTTCTTTCAAAAACTGACAGAGAAGTTGTGTATTTGTTATGACCTGTTTCTGATATTTTACAAAACTTTTATCAAGTGCCTCTGCAAGCGCAACAGCCTTTGCTGCAACGAGATTTAAGAGCGGTCCTCCCTGAACACCCGGATAGACTGCCTCTGATACAGCATTTTTATATCTTTTTTTGTACATTATCAGACCGCCGCGGGGACCTCTCAGGGTCTTGTGGGTTGTGGATGTAATTATATCGGCATATTTTGCCGGTGAGTTGTGTAGTCCGGCTGCTATAAATCCGGCAGGATGAGCGATGTCGGCGAGAAAGAGCGAACCTGTTTCCCTTGCAATATCCGAGAAGGATTTGTAGTCGATCTTTTGGGGATAAAAACTTGAACCGGCAATTATAAGGTCAGGTTTTATTCTTCTGGCCTCTTTTCGTATGAGTTCGTAATCGAGCAGACCGTCCCTGTTAACCCTGTAGAAGAATGTTTTATAGATTTCGCCGCTGATATGCTGAGTGGTTGCGTGTGTGGAGTGTCCGCCGTCGAACGGATGCATTGCAAGAATCCTGTCACCTTTTTTGAGAATCGCTCTGAATGCAATCAGATTTGCAATAGAACCGGAGTAGGGCTGGAGATTCGCTCCTTCTGTTTTGAAGAGTCTTTTTGCAAGAATCTCGCCGTACTCTTCGAGGTTGTCTGCAATAATACAGCCGGGATAATGTCTCTTTTTCGGTACACCCTCGGCGTATTTATTGATAATATCGGACGACAGGGCTTCTTTGACATCCCTGCTGATATAGTTTTCTGACGCAATAAGGCAGATTGTATTCTTCTGCCTCTTTTCTTCCTGTCTCAGAAATTCTTTTATGACTGGGATTTCTCGGCTTCGCATATAAGGTCGAGCCTCTTCTGGTGTCTTCCACCTTCAAATTCTGTCTCAAGAAATCTTCTGACTATAGATAGTGCCAGATCAATACCGATGACCCTTGCTCCGAGTGCGAGCACATTTGCGTTATTGTGTCTGCGGCTCATCTCTGCTGTATACTCATTATGGCAGAGTGCACATCTGATACCTTTGTATTTGTTGGCTGCAATTGACATACCTATACCTGACCCGCAAATAAGGATTCCGAATGTATCTTTGCTATCTGATATGTCTTTTGCAACGAGACCTGCATATACCGGATAATCCACTGAATTTTCGTCAAAACAGCCCCTGTCTGTTACCTTGTATCCCGAGGATTGAAGCATTTCCTTTATTCTCTCCTTATAAAGGAATCCCGCGTGGTCAGAACCTATATAAATTATTTTTTGCATTTACCCTTTGTATCTCTCCCTGATATAGTTTATGGCATCCTGAAAGGTGGCAATCTTTTCCATATCCTCATCAGGGATTTCAATGCGGAATTTATCTTCAATGGCCATAATAATCCGGACTATTTCAAGGGAATCAGCTCCCAGATCTTCCACAAAATGGGTGTTCATTCTGATATCTTCAATTTTTGCCCCTGTCTTTTCAGAGATTATTTCTTTGAGTGTTGTTTCTATATTGAGCATTTGACCCTCCGTATCGGGATAGACAAGAAAAATTTCTATTCCTTTATAATTTCTCCGGTTTTATCGTCACATTTGCCGTCAAGTATATCATCTGCCAGTGAATTATCTCTGCTGCACTTGTCGAAGTCAAATCCGCAGGCAGGATTTTCCCCGTTGGGGCATACAGTGTAAAAGGTGTTGCATTTCATCTTTGCCTGGTCGGTTGAATTGCCGTATTTTGTACAGAACTTTTCAAGGCAGTCTTTCACCTTATCTGCCGCATCCCTGCACGGATCCGAACAGGCAAAAAAGGATGCAACAGCCAGTATAAAGATACTTAAAAAGAATAGTTTTTTCATTTTCAAGATTACCCTCCTTAAAGTTTTATTCCTCTTCCTTCTCGATAATCTGTCTGCCCTTGTAGTATCCGCAACCCGGACAAATGTGATGCGGGAGCATTGGTTCCATACAGTTCGGGCAGGTTATTACGTTTACTGAAGACAGTTTCCACTGCGACCTTCTCATGTCTCTCTTTGATTTGGATTTTCTCCTCTTTGGTACTGCCACGGCAAAACTCCTTTCTTAAAACAGATTAATTTTAATATTACTGAAAATTCTGTTTTCCTTTTTGCAGGTGCATTCCCCTCTGTTGAGGTTTCCGCCGCAGATATGACAGAGTCCCCTGCAGGACTCACTGCAGAGCGGGGAGTAGGGGATTGCAAGGATTAGACTCTCTCTTAGGAGATAGTCAACATCGATACGGTTGCCCTTGTAGTATTCGACGTCCAGTTCATCGCTCTCCAGTTCGACCTCTTCGTCCTCAGCATATTTTTTCTGCTGGCTTGAAGGTATAAACATAATGGTTATGTCTGTATCAATGGGTATCAGTGCATCCTCAAGGCATCTGCTGCAGACACCTATTATATTCCCTTTTAGTTCTGCCTGCATTAGTATATTTGTATTTCTTCTTGTAAAATGTGCCCTCGAAATGATATCGCCGTAATTTCTGTAACCATCATAGTCCGACAGCCACTGGTCAATGGTAGCAGGCGGGAATATCTCTTCCTTATCTATCCGCGCTGTCGAAAAATCTTCAAGTCTTATCTCCACGGTATCTCCCGTATATTAAGGGTGTCATCTATATACCAATAAAATACAAATTTCAACTATTTTGTTAGGCTGACAATTCAAAGCACGGGTCTGTGATATTTCTGATTTTGGACTTTGATTTAACCCGGGGCATAGGTGACGGGAATAAATATACACATTCTTACATCATTATTTCTGAATAATCCGAACAAATCAGACGATTAATGCTTGACAAGGGTAACCGTTGTATGGATAATAGGTATTTGGATGGATGTCCAACTTAAATGAGTAGAAGGATTATAGCACCTCTCAGAAGAGAACAGATACTGAACGGCTTATATAAGAGTATTGTCAGCAAAGGCTTTCTGAAGACTTCGATAACCGATATCTCGAAAAAGAGCAGGGTGGCAAGGGGGATAATACATTACTATTTCGAAAATAAGGACGAGATGCTCTCCGAACTGATGAAACAACTGAGCCAGAATTATGTAAACGGGCTCAGAAAATATATCGGCAAGTTTGATACTCCTCTTGATAAACTAAATGCCTTTGTAAATTATCACTTACTGAGGGACGAAGAGGATTTATACGGGCTGATGGCTGTGTGGATTGAATACTGGGGGCAGAGCATCAGGAACAAGACCGTAAACCGTATTATTTTTGAGCTTCAGGACGAGATACGGAAAATTCTCAACAGTATAATGAGGGAAGGAATCGAGAATGGTGATTTTATAGATGGTAACAGTGAGGCGGTATCAGCTATTTTTCTGGGTGTAATAGAGGGAACAATGCTTCAGTGGAGAGTCAGGAGAGATTCGGTAAATCTCAGGGATCTGTATAACGAACTGAAAAAAATAATTTTATTATTTCAGAAGAAAAATATTTTACAAGGAGTAAATTATGGAGAAAAGATGTGAACTTAAAGACCCGTCAGTACTCGAGAATTTCGAAATCGACCTTATTGAAGGTAAACTTGTGGCCAGAAAGACGGGAGAAATGCCTGAAGAGGCGTTTGCATATGTTGTGAAGACTGCAGACCGATTCAACAAATTCAAGGTGGCAGGTTATTATAAAGGTGCAAGGTCTGTATCTTTCTTTGCCCCGCCGCTTCCCTCAAAGGCCGGAAAAAGGGAGCTTGTCTACAGACTGAGAAGGGTCTATCTGAGAGAGAGAATACCTGCCGCAGCCACCCTTGGACTCACCTATGCCTGCCAGCTGGACTGCTATCACTGTTCGGCGCAGCTCTCCAAGAATCCTGATAAGCACTGGCTTACAACTGACCAGTGGAAGAAGATTATCTATGATACCGTGGAGATGGGATGCACAAATATTATCTATACTGGCGGCGAACCGCTCGTAAGAAAGGATATCTTTGAACTCGTTGAATTTGTAGATAAAGACAAGGCTACAGTACTTATGTTTTCAAACGGCGAACTTCACAGCGAAGAGAATCTCAAAAGACTGAAGGATGCAGGTATATACGCCATATTTATCAGTCTCGATTCACCTTATGAAGAGGAGCACGATTACCTGAGAAAGAGGCCGGGCCTTTATAAGAAGGTAATGAAATCGGTAGAGACCTGTAAGAAACTGGATATTATGGTAGGCTTCTCCTCTTATATTACTCACGAAAGATATCAGAAGGGTGAGCTGAAAGATCTTATGGAACTTGGAAAGAATACCGGTGTATGCGAGATTGTTCTCTTTGATGCCGTTCCGACCGGTGCATTTATGCGCAAGACCGATATACTCCTGACAGCAGAGGATAAGGAAGGGATAATGAGAGATACTCTTGATTACTTCAAGAAACCGGGATATCCCACACTGACGGCACAGGCTTATGTAAACTCCCCGATCTCGATGGGCTGTTTTGCTGCCTATAATCAGTATTATATGACGGCTTACGGTGAGATGACCCCCTGTGATTTTACTCCAATTTCGTTTGGCAATGCGGTCGAGGAGGGGACAAGGACAGTCTGGGAGAGAATGACCAATCACCCGGCATATAAGAAGAGACATCAGATGTGCCGTATGCAGACGCCTGAATTCAGACAGAAATATATTGACAGAATACCTGATGGCTCAATACTGCCATATCCGATAAAACTTCTGGATGAATCCGAGATGCCGGCCGTGGGATGTAAATAAGACTTTTTTAGCAGAAGGTATGCGGTTTTTTAATTAGTAGAACTTTAGGGATTTGTTTCCGGATATAATAGTGGCGGATAAGATTCTCAGAATTTCTGTTGACTTTTATCTCTGGTGTTTTAATAATGTATTCAAGTACAATGCTTTTCCGGTATTCTTCCGGGGTATTTATCGGAGGTCTTTAATGAAGAAAATCATTTATATTATCCTGATACTCTCTGTGACCGGCTGTATTTCACGTTCAAAAATCGGAATGGAGAATGAAAGATGTTTTGATGACCAGTCCTGTCTTAACGGCCTTGTATGCAATGAAGAATTTATATGCGTAAAGAGAGATAATCTGCCGGATGTGATTTCTGATGTAGTTGTAAAGGATATTTCTACGGACTCATCAGATGCAATATCTGAGTACTGTAAAGGGGATAATGATTGTTCAAATCCTGAGAGAACCTATTGTGATACAGAGAGGAATATATGTGTGCAGTGCAGAAATTCGGGTGATTGTCCTTCGAACTTAATGTGTATTAATAATATTTGTGTACAGGATATGAACGACGGTGGTACGGATACAGGCGGATATTGTGTAATCGATTTAGATTGCAAAGATTCGGGAAGACCTCATTGTGATACAGAGAGAAATATCTGTGTTGCCTGCAGAAATACGGATGATTGTACTTCACCACATATTTGTGTAAATAATATATGTGTTGAGGAAACAGAAGATGCGGGCACAGATGTCAGTTATGATGCAGGAATTGATGCAGGGGGTTGCGGAAGCGGATGCGGGGCAAATGCAGAATGTATCAGCGGTTTGTGCGTGTGTAACAGCCCTTACCTCAATTGTAACGGTGACTGGGCTGACGGGTGTGAAGTAGATGGTAATAACGATATAAACAATTGCGGCGGTTGCGATGCTATCAAAAATATGAAGTGTATTAATAATGCAAATTGTGTCTCGGGGAAGTACTCTTATGAATGTAGTTCTTATTGTATTGATGAGGATAAAGCAGCATGGAATGGCTGTGAAAAATGGAATTACTTTCCGAGGAAGTATTCAGGTATGAATAAAATAATCAAACTGATACCCAGTCCGGACGGATATGTTTTTATTGCTGCAAATGGTAATTATGAAAATATTTTCGGAGAGATGAACAGATTCGGTGAAATATTATATGCTTACAATGTTACTTCGGAACTTTCCGATACAGGTAATAGTGAGAATATATATCTTTCCGATGTTATTATTCTTGATAATAATAATATTTTTATTGCAGGATATTCGGATGAGAGGGTCTTTATTTTTGCAACAGAGAGAAAACCGAATAACAGTCAGTTATCAACGATATACTTTAATTGTGGTACCTGTAAGACACTCAATTTGATTAATATCGAAGGTTATTTATATGTTGCTGTGGATAAGAATGACAAGTTGATAATCAGGGTCAGCAGCACTTTTGGTGAATCAATGGCAAAGAAGATCTCCGCAGCCTATTATTTTGCCGGAGGTATTGTAATGAATGCAATCGGTGAACTGGGAATTTATGCAATAACAAAAGAAGTTGATACAGAATTTTTGAGTTATTTTACAATATCTCCAAACCTCAGCCAGATTAATTCCTCAAGAAGAATCCTCTTGCGCGATGACAAAATGAATGACCTGAAGTCAAACCTGATAAGAAGTATATATAAGCTGAACAATAAAAACACATTTATTTCAATAGTTACTCACGATTATTTTAGTAGTAATGGATATTTGTTTGCAGAGATGCAGGAGGATATGAGTATAAATAATAGTCATTTTATAAAAGCAACAGATGTGTTTAGTGCATATGTTCTGGAAGATATAAATGGTAATATATTTACATCCTACTATCAGGATGATATACAAAAGAGCAAATTACTGAAATATAACTATGCTAAGAATATTGTAAATATATGGCGGTTTAATTTTTCTAATATTGTTTCCAATATATTGCAGGATAATATTTTTGGTTCACCCTCGATTATTATTTCTACTGATGTGGGAGATATGTTTGTAATGGATATATCTAATAACCCGGTTGCTTTCGGGGGATGTACAGATTTTTATCTTACGGAAGATAGTAACGCCGCTTTTACTGTCTTTAATTTCTCGAAATCGGCTGAAAATGATACCGGTATTCTGTTAGGTAGTGAAACAATAGGCGGTGTATATGACAACACCACATACAGGATTAATAATATTACAAAAAATATTTCTTCTGTAGCAAACTGCAAGCAATAAGATTCATATTTCGAGTACTATCTTCATATCCGAGCAGGGAATAAATTCTCTTATCCTTTCGGTATTCATATGAGTATAAATCAGTCTGTACAGACCCGGTTCGAGGTTTTTAAGTACTCTTTTGTCTTCACCGAAGAGTATTGCCCCGTAACCCGGTTTCAGGCTATAGAGTCTTTCGAGCGAAAACTTTACGGGGATATTTGTGGGTTTTGTGAGCCTTGCGGATATCTCTATGGTGAATTCGGGTTTGGGTGAAATACCGCAGGGGAGTGACTCTGTAAACTCTTTTGGTGCAATGACAACCGGATATCTGTTTGTTGCAATCGTCTCGCCGTTCTGATTCTTTAGTTCGAGTTCGAGTATAAAGTGAGAGGGTCCGGACATATTGTCAGATGTAATCTGCAGTTCGGTAATCTTGCTGACAGAATCAGAGGGCAGGTTAATGTCAAATTCGTAGGTATTGAGAACCTCCTTACCTTCATCTGCAGGATGTAATGCTAGGAGAATATCCCTGTGTTCATACTGCATAAACTGTGTCTTTATTCCTTCCTCAAAACCTTCAGGGTCAGACCTGACTATAAAAGTATTACCGGTTCTTCTGATTCTTGCAGTAAGTCTGAGGTTGTTATGTCCTTTGTGCTCATCGTTGACAATGTAGAGGGGGATGCTGACTGATGATTCGTTGAATATACCGCTTCTGACAATTGCAATTGCCTGAACGGGTTTGTTATATTCGCACAGCTGCTGATATGCAATTGTAGGTTCCCGGTTGTCGGATAATGTCGCCCAGGTAATGCCTTCCCAGTAGTTATTGAACATAAAGTAGAAAAGAACGCCTGTGGGATTGTATTTGTGTATTCTGAAATATTCAATGTGTGATTTTAGTACAAATGCCTGATACAGCTGTGAGGCAAAGACCCAGTCCAGATATCTTTCATAGCGGGAGGTCTTTCCGATTCTTGCAGAGAGAAGAGGAAGCTGACAGTCATGGAAGGTCAGTTTATGATAAGCCTCTTCGTTTTTAGGGGGCCAGAAAAGGTCTTCGTATTTTTTGTAGATGTTCTTCTCCGAAGAGAACTGGGCGGCCTGAGCACCAAACTCGATCGGCATTACCTCAGCCTTCTTTTCATACAGGTCCAGAATTGTGCCGTTGTACCAGCCGTAATAATTGGTTGAGTTTGTATACTCGTTTCCGCTGATGTGAAAGGGGACGGACGGGCTGTATTTTTCAATAGCCTTTTTAATCTCTTCATCCAGAATCCTGTTGCCGCTCCTGTCTATCATAAACGGGGGTTTTTCGTCTTCTGCGAATACCTTTTCGGGGACGACAGTCTCACCGGCATCAAAATTGCCGAAGGTAAAGAATGGTTCATCGTGCATCGACCACCAGACTATTGACGGGTGGTTTTGGTATTTTATCAGAGCCTCTGTTACCATTCGCTTTATCACTTCAACGTTCGAGGTCAGGGATGAATCTCCGCATTCCCTTTTAAAATTTGCAATATTGTATTCCCAGACGAGGGTAAACTCCTGAAATACCATGATTCCTGCCTCATCCATCATTTTGTAGAAAATTTCAGGAAGCAGATGGTCGAGCACTATGACGGCATCCAGACCGGCCTTTTTCAGGAGGCTGATGTCCCTCTGGATAGTATACTGATTTATTTTCGAGAAGTAGATGGATGGGATAATATTCGTCCCGCGGACAAATATCCGTTTTCCGTTGATGTAGAATTCGGCTTTCTCATCGGATTTTATGAGTTTTGTCTCTCTGAATCCGAAGGTATGCTCAAAGCAGTCATAGTATTTCCGCATTTTGACTATTCTCTTTTCCTTCTCCTTCTTCTTCGAACGTTTGGATTTGGAGGGTTTTTCCACTTCTATTTCGAAGTCCCTGACTATGGTGTCTGCAATGGAGATTCTTATATCATAGAGTTCGGGATTCCCGAGTTCGGGGTGTGAATATGGCCACCAGAGGGAAGGATTCTCAATAACTTTTTCTATGACAAATCTCGTAAATCCTCTTCCGAGTGATACCCTGTGCCTCATATTTATTGTATGTGAATTGCTGCGTCCCTTTATTTCAGTCGTAATGTAAAAATTCCCTTCCCTGTCAGTATAGTTACCGATGTCGAGTGTAAGTCTGAGCTTTGCAGAATTTTCGTTTATGTCGAGTGTGTCAATTCTGACATTTTCAAACCTGATATTGTTTGTCCCTATGATTTCAACGGTATCGACAATACCACCTGTCCCGATAGTCTGTGCAGTTTTGTCGTCGAGCATTATTGAGCCGGGTCTTGTGTCGTGGTAATTCAGAATCCCCTTGACCCATATTTTTTCTGCAAGATTTGTGGCGTTCTCTTCTGATGCGGTCCTGATACCGTTGTCGTAGGGATTCTTTACTTCCAGAAGAATGACATTCTCACCTTCTTTTATAATATTCGTTATATCGAACTGGAACGGATTGAAATAACCTTCGTGACTCCCCAGAAATTTCTCGTTGAACCAGACTCTGGCAAAATAATCGACCCCGTTGAATCTGAGATAGAATCTTTCGTGTTTTCTCAGAAATTCCCCGTCGATTTTAACTCTCTTCCTGAAGAAGACCCAGCCGTAGTAATCATTGAGTGCGGAATCCTCGAGTGAATAGTTTATCGGTATTTTGGAGCTTCTCCATTCTGTATCGGCATACGTTATCTTTGCCACCTCTTCCTCATTCTTCATCAGTTTTCCTTCAAAATCCGCCTTGTAATACCACGGACTTTCAATCTCTTTTCTGCTTGTAGGCGCTTCGAAACTCTCCTTTGTATACTCAGCTTCGCTGATGGCGTCACTGTTGAAGATATTTGTGGAATTTTTATAAACCGAGTTGGGCATTACATTGAGTTCCTTATCAAGCAGGACCTCGACTGTAGGGGGGTCGATTATTCCGTTACCGGCAATCTCCAGAACTGCCTTTTCTGTAATCGGTGAGAACGAGAAGACAGCAGTTTTGTTGGAGATGACAGGGCTTCCCAGATGGCCATTGCCGCTTTTAATATTGATTGTTATTTCCTGAGGTTTTTCAGGTCCTATGTGATTTCCGCCATTGTCAAAGAATTTTACATAAAAGAGGGTAGATTCACCGGCCTTCAATCTTGCGTTTCTGGGATTTACTTCTACTACAGGCATAAAACCTCCATTAAGGATATAACTTAAACAAGTGCTTCTCTTTAATATAAAAAAATATTAAAAGCAATACAGAATTGAAGCAAAATTTAATTTTGCAATGTAAAAGAGAGCCGCTTCTGTATAACCTGATTAATTCACGGTGCCAGACATAAAGGCAGGAAAAAAGAATTTTCACTAAAATAGTAAGTGCTTATATATTCAATAAAATCATATAGATAAGTAATAATTATTAAGTAATGCTTTAACATTTTATCTCTTGCTTTTTGTCCGTATATCAGCATCTTAACATCTGACTGAAAAATCAATATACAGCATCAGTTGTACAGTTTTATCTGATTGATTCCTGTCTCTTTCTGAAACTATTCGGGATTTTTGGAAATTCGGGTATTAAGATACTCCTTTTCTAACAATTTGGGTTGACGGCCATTAAATTTGTTAATAGAATAATTCTCCGCCAGACGGAGGTTTGAGTATGAAGAATTTATCAGTTGCAAGCATTTTTGCGATTCTGTTGTTATTTATTGCATGTTCGGACGGTGGTGGTTCGGGCGCGGATGATGTGGGTAAAGACGGAGTTATTACTGACATAAATATTGCGGATACCGGAGGGGATGTTATTACTGATACAGGCGGGGCAAGATGGGTGAAGCCCGAAGGTTATGCCGTTGTTACATTCTATGTAGATGATTCCGAGAATAAGACCTATAAGGACGGACAGATGAAATGGAACGGCTCATTTGTATGGGACGAAAAGAGCAATATTGCAGTCTTCGCTTCCTCCTGGCTCCCGACCGATGGCCCCTTTCCGCCGCTGTTTGATGACGGACCGATTTCAAAGGGCGGACACGAGATGGAGGGTGCAACTGCCGGAGACCATATCTTCTCGACCGAGATTTATATAAAACCGGATTCTGCAAATGATATTACTTTCGAATATGGTCTTATAAACGAATGGAACAACTGGATTTGGGAGGGTCCAAACGGTCAGTTCGTGATTGAAAAGGGTTTTACAGGCAAAAAGGATGCTCAGGGGATAAAATTCCATAAATTCGGTGATGTGGATGCAAAAATAGTTATTGATATGAATAATATTCATCAGGATTTCAAAGGCGGGGCAAAGATTGAAAATATATTTATCAAAGGGTCGATGAATTCCTGGACACCGGTTCAGATTCTTGACGACGGTCAGAACGGAGACGAAAAGGCCGGAGACGGCGTATATACCTATATTCATTCAAAACATCTGGGTGACCACGACGGGCTTCTGTACATAGACCAGCATGTCCAGTTTGTCTTTGTCTTCAATAGTGAGGATGGTGTGGAATATAAGGTAAACGGGGATGCCGCAACCGAGGGCGTAAAGGCATATTCGGATTACAATAAACGCGGAGAATTCCTTGAAGAGGAGATATCTCTGGAACTGGAGTCGAGGGGAAAGTCCAAAAATACGACTATTATCGTAGGCAGAGGCAAAGGTGAGACTGCCGCTCCTGTTATAACTTTTATAGAGCCGGACAGAGGGCCTGTAAGCGGTGGAACGAAGGTGTCTGTAAGAGGAAAGAATTTCAAACAGGGGGCAAAGGTCTATTTCGGGGCAAAGGTCGCCGACAATATTCAGTTTCTGAGTTCATCGGAACTCGGGGTACAGAGCCCGTCGGGTAACAAAGGGAGCGTGGATGTGAAGGTAGTAAATCCTGACAATAAGGAGGCTGTATTCAGGAACGGATTTACCTATGAGGAGATACCGGCACCCAAGATACTTTCGGTTGAACCGGATAAAGGTGTTACAGACGGCGGGACTGATGTAACGATAAACGGAAAGGATTTTGTCAGCGGGGCAAAGGTATTTATAGGGGACGAATGCCAGAATGTAGCATTTGTCAGCTCTTCGAAACTTACCTGCAGGACCGCTCCTCACAAAAAAGGTGTGGTAGATGTAATAGTCAGAAATCCTGATGGTCAGACGGATAACCTTTCTGGTGGTTTTACGTATTATGAGGCAAATCCGAAGGTTGACTGGTGCAATATCCAGTGGCCATACGAGATGACAGTGATTGTCAATAATGAGTCAGATGCCGTATACTCTCAGGTCTACGAAGAGGGTCTGACGGAAGGAATCGGGCAGGGCAGTGGTATTAAAGCGCAGCTTGGCTACGGGGCACTGAACGATGATGTGGAAATCTGGAAATGGAAAGACGCTGTTTTCAATGTTGATGCCGGCAATAACGATGAATATATGGCGAAGATAACGCCGGACAAGACAGGGAATTTCATCTACGCATTCAGATATAGTCTGGACGATGGCAAGAGCTGGGTCTATTGTGATAAGGATGGTTCGGATAACGGATTTTCCAAAGACCAGGCAGGTCTGCTCAAAGTTGTCGATGCGGCTCAGAATCCTCCCAAAATAAACTCAGTCAATCCGGTGAAGGGGAGCACTTACGGAGGAGACCCGGTGGAGGTTAACGGAGAGAATTTTGTCTATGGCATTAAGGTATTTTTCGGTTCAAAGGAGGCATCACACGTCATTGTTCAGAATTCTGCGGTAGTCGTATGCAAGACCCCGTCTCATCCTGCCGGCAAGGTCGATGTAAAGGTCGTAAATCCCGACGGGCAGTCAGCAACACTTGCACAGGCATTCGAGTTTGAATCGCCGGCGGCTCTCCCAGAGTGGGGTAATCTGCAATGGCCGTATACTATACGGGTATCAGAGAATACAGAGACCGAATTTATTTACGGACAGGTCTATCATACGGGGATTACAGATAATGCCGGTCATGGTGCAGGAATCTATGCACAGCTTGGTTACGGGCCGAGAGGGACTTATCCTCAGGATTCATCGTGGAAATGGACAGATGCGGTTTATAACGGCGATGCAGGAAACAATGACGAATATAAGGCAAAACTGGTTATTAGCTCTGCAGGTCATTATTCATATACTTTCAGATACTCCTTTGATGGTACCAACTGGCTTTATGCCGATGCAGACGGAAGCGACAACGGGATATCTCCTGATAAATTAGGCAGGATTGCTGTCGGTGATGTGGTTGACTGGTGCAATATTCAGTGGCCCGAGAATTATTCGGCACAGGTAAATGAACTCAGGGATATATATTCTCAGGTTTATCTGGGCGGTATTACCGACGGAGCCGGTCAGGGTTCGGATATTACAGTCGAATTGTTATATACTGATTCGTATCCTGTCAACCCTGCAACAGGGACTGTAATACCCTCGTCATTTAATATAGACAAAGGCAATAATGACGAATATAAAGCTGCTCTTAAATTCACGAAGGCCGGTAGTTATTATTACTATTTCAGGGCAAAGTATAAGAACGGTCCTTGGATTTACTGTGACCTGAACGGTACTGATGACGGATTCTCTTATGAAAGAACCGGGGCGGCCGAAATCCAGTAAACTATGGCAAATATCGGGTATATTCAGGTAACAAGAAGGTGTAACCAGAAGTGCAGATTCTGTTCCAATCCCGAGATAGAGAAGGACCTCTCGTTCGATAGGGCAAAAGAACAGATCGATGAATTTGCCAGATTGAAATACAGAGGTATCATCCTGACCGGCGGAGAACCTACGCTCCTCGACGAACTAGACAGGATTGTCGAATATGGTATCGGAAAGGGGCTGGAGGTCAGGGTTATCACGAATGGTCAGAGGCTCTCGGACAAAAAACTATTCAGAAGGCTCTATGATTCGGGCCTGAGGTCGGTTCATTTTTCGGTCCATACTGTAAGGAACAGACTTCAGGGATTTCTGACAGGCAAAAAGGATTCCCTAAGACACCTCTTTGCCTCGATACAGAATGCCGGCAGACTGAATATGATGACGATGATAAACATTGTCATAAACAAGTATAATTCTGACCACCTTGATGAGATTGTGATAACACTTACAGAAAAATTTCCGTTCATCAGACATTTCATATTCAACAATATAGACCCGACAATGAACAGGGTGAGCGAGAATCCCGATACTGTTGCAAAACTCACTGATTTCGAGATGAGCCTTAATAATGCACTGAAGTATTTGCAAAAGTCCGGCTACTCTTTCAGGGTCGAGAGGGTACCACTCTGTTATATGGCGGAGTTTGCCGAATATTCGACAGAGACAAGGAAGATTATCAAAGGCGAAGAGAGAATCGTCAATTTTCTGGACGACAAGGGGAAGATCGTTCAGGAGAGATTCTATCACGGCAAGACAGATGTCTGTAAGGTCTGCACATATAATTCGATCTGTGCAGGTCTCTATGAGATGGATACATATTACAGTTCGAAGGAATTATATCCGCTCTTTCTCGACCCCGCTTTCGTGATAAGGAGGGTTTTGCAATCGGACTGATTTATAACATAATAGCACCTGCCGGACTGCTTGTCGCCCTCTTTTTACTCTACGAAGATATCCTATACAAAAAAATAAGGAACGAAGTCATCTTTACAGGCCTTATTCTCGTTATAATTTTTACATCTGTTGCCGCTGTATTCGGAGCGAGTTTTATTCCGGTTCAGGTCTTTTTTCTGAGATTTCTCATCTCGGGTGTAATCGGAACAGGTCTATGGTATATAGGCGGCTGGTCAGCCGGTGACGCAAAACTCTTCTGGCTTCTCTCTCTCTTCTTCCACATCGAGGGAGAGAGTGTGATCAGCATCTTCAATGAGACATTCGTTTTTCTGATAAACATATTTGTACCGGTTATTCCTGTCTTACTTATCTCACTCATATATGATTCAGTAAGAAGGGTTAATTTCAGAAAGACAGGTATAATAAGTACAGCCCGGGGTCTGCTGAAGAATATCACCGCGGCGCTGATTATGATGCTCGTTTCAAGGGTTATTTACCTGAATTTCTTCTCTCATCTCCCTCAGGGCAGATTCAATCTTCTCTCTATGCTTCTGGTCTTTTTTGTAATGTCTTCGGCATCCAGAATATTTACGGGCAGAAAAATGTACATTGCAGGGATACTCGTTGTAATAGTAAATATTATTATGCTCTACATCCAGACCGGAAAAGAGATGCTCGGTCAGATATATTCCGTTGGTCTTCTTGCCTTCATTGTAATACTTTTCCGGATATTCTATGAATCTGTCCTGAAATACCTCGATGTTGAAATCGTAAGGGCTGAAAGACTAAAACCGGGTGATTCACTCTCAAAGGAGTTTATTGCCCAGAACAAACTGGACAAAGGCGAAATGGCGGAGAGACTCGGTGATATGTTTATGGACGGATTGACGAATGAGCAGTTATCTGTCCTCAGGGAGTATATTGAGGAAAATAAGATTGAATATGTGGAGAGACAGCGGACATTCTCTTTCTCCGCCTACATAGTAATCGGGTATGCTTTTACGTACTTTACGGGGTTTGGCAATATTATATTAACTGTCAGGAGGCTTCTTGGCTTCTGAAATCCATCCTGTGATACACGGCCTTAATATCGAAAATTTCGGAATAAATACCGCTCTCTTCAGATTTATCAACGGGAATCACACTCAGTTTTTTGACAACTTTTTCCTTCTGGCAAGATTTCTGGGAAGGGCAGAGGTGGTGGTCATTATTCTTATATTCCTTTTCATCAGAAAGAGAAAAACCGAATTTATATACCTTCTTCTTTCTTCTGTTATTACCGCTCTATTTGTTATCTCTCTCAAGGTTCTTATTGCTGCACCGAGACCGGCCTCATTTCTTGACGATGTTCATCTGCTTCTTCCATATTATAAAATGTCATTCCCGTCCGGAGATTCTGCTGTTGCCTCGCTTATACTCGTATTCTTCTTCAGAAAGGTGAATATAGTATTCAAAGCCCTTCTTCTGGTCTACTGGTTTGTAATCTCTTACGGCAGGATATATATGGGGGTGCATTTCCCGCTCGATGTGATTGCCGGTTTTCTTATTGCCCTGTTTTCGATAATAATTTCGCCTCTTCTGTTTGACAGAATGGCTGAATTGTTTAATTGCATTAAGAATAAAAAATTGGTATAGAAAATATCGGTTATCAGACCCTTTTCAGGAGGTTTTACGGATGAAGAGACTATTTTTTGCATTTGTTATTGTGAATCTGTTAATCCTCGGGAATCTCTTTGCCGATGAGGTTGTACTGGATGATCCGGCAGGGGATGACAACGGTCCGGGGACTTATATCTATCCCACAGACCCTGTCTATAAAAAGGGTTCGTTTGATATCACAAAGCTTGAGATAAAGGAGAAGGGCGAGGATGTGGAGTTCAAACTCACGGTCAATGCAAAGATAGAGGACCCGTGGAATTCCAAGAGCTGGCCTCAGGGCGGAAACGGATTTTCGATTCAGATGGCATTCGTCTTTATCGATACCGACCATAAGGAGGGTTCGGGAGAAGAGGACGGACTGCCCGGACTAAATATAAAGTTCGAAAAGGAGTCTTTTTACGAAAAGGTAGTAATTCTCTCGCCTCAGAGCAAGGCAAGGATTAATGATGAGATAAAGCTCAAGGCAGAGAAATTCAGAGACAAAATCGTGATTCCGAAGAAGACATTCGTTCAGGGCAGAAGTATCGTAGCCGTTGTGGGGAAGAAGGAACTCGGAGGTTTCTCACCGAAGTGGGGATTTCAGGCTGTGATGCAGAGTAACGAAGGTTATCCTGACAAGAAGGACTTTTTAACCCGCAAGGTAAATGAATATGAAGGACCACACAGATTCGGTGGTGGCTCTGACTATGACTGCGACCCGCATATAATTGATATGCTGGTATCTCCTGCAAAAGGCGGAAAGGATGAGACGGATAAACAACACGAAATTCTCAAGAAATTTAAATGTGATCCGGATCCTTCAAAGTGGGAGATTGTCAGAATTCCTATGGTTTACAGATAAAATAAAATCAGGGACAGATTATGAAAAGATTTTCTTTTTTACTTCTTTTGGTTATTTTCTCGACGTCAGCATTTTCGGATACTGCAAATTTCGAACTCTCCGGCAAGATATACAATAAGTGGCTGTACCGGAATAACGATTCACAGGGGGTGCTTACCCTCGGAAATCCTTTCTGGCCCAAGGAGGGGATAAGCGGAGATAACGGAGCGGGCTCAGAGTTCGAACTGAACATAAAAGGGAACGTCTCTCAGTATGTACTGGCGACCGTCAGGCTCGAGAGCAGATTCGGTTCTGTATGGCAGGACTGGTGGGAAAACGGAGATATAAAGTATGACAGACCAAATACCTCCGGAGAATCACTCGGTATGAATCACGCCGAATATATAAAACTGAGAGGGTATAATATCAGACTTGCCCCGCCGATACCTTTTGTTACGGCAGTGAGTGTAGGTTCATCGGATTTTTCGATGTTCAACTCCTATACAATCGGTAAATCCCGTTACATCGACAGGGATAACGGAAAGGGTATTTTCATCGAAGGGGCGAATAAAGGGAGAGATATCGAGTATGTGCTTGGTGTTATTGCACTCCCGAAACTATATGTCGGACCCGGCTGGTCGACCGGAATCGGGGACCCGATTCTCACAAATCCTTTCTATACAAATGACTATGCCTATGCTGCAAAAGCAAAATATAATTTCACTGACAGGCTGAATCTTACAGGGATTGTCAGTTTTGTAAATGACCTCGAGGCAAACCTTCTGGACCCGGATGCAATCGGTGCCAAATACCCTGACTGCAAGGACGAACTCGGAAACCCGATTGAGGGGTGTGAAAAAGACCATTCAGTCTCTATGGATTACAGATACAGAAACCTGAATGCCACACTTGAAATGCAGTATGATATTACGGACAGGATTTCGGTTAATCTGCTTTTCGGATATTCGCTCTCCGCTATCAATACGAAGTATGCAACGAACGGGGTAAAAGAATCTCAGGGGATGTTTCCTATGATATATTCATCTGACCCTGTAAGTGATGCGGTTGAAAAGCTCCTCTTCGAGATAGTCCCGTTTGAGGATATAAACTATCAGTTAAAGCTCGAGCTCTTCAATTTCGGGGAGAACTGGACTGCCACATTCGGGACGCGGAGAGAGGCAGATGTCCTGATTACGGACGGATTTATGGAGGGCGGACAGCTCCCGACGCTGAATCTTGCAAACGAGTTTATTGATTTTGACGAACCGTTCTATGAGTCCTGTATCGGCTGGAGAGGATTAACACTTCTGAACAACCTGAATACAGGAGACTTTACATTCTCTCTCGAATATACGCTTCTGACCTACAATACAAACAGACAGAACCGTGATATTGATAATACATACCCCAATTTTACGTATTCCGAGGGATATACCGATACCGATTTCTATGACTATTCCAACACCCTCGACAGGGGAAGAGATCCGCGTTCAGTCTATAAGAGAAATCAGGACAGACTTACGAATCTCTTCGTCTTTACTACGAAATATATCCCTTCGTATCTGAGCGGACTGACATTATCGCTCAAGGCAAAGTACATAATGGATTCGGACGGCAGGAAGGCCGGGACAAAAGACGATGATTATTCGGGGAATATTCTCACACTTCGCCTTGCTACAGAATATCAGTTTAATGATGAATTCAGGGCAGGTATCGGCTATCAGTATGACAACTGGGACGAGAAGAAACGTTCGAGTGACCCTACAGAGACAATTTATTATGATTATGTGACGGTAAAACACAAACCCTTCATCCTTTTATCGTATGTCTTCGGAGGTGCTTCTATCAGATATTATCTGGAATATATCGATAAAAACCAGAACAGGGGAGAGCAGTCACCGCACGAAAATATATTCAAGGTATTCCGTTCGAAGGCAACTATGGAGGTAGTATGGTGAAGAAGTTTATCATATTAGTTTTGCTTATTCCGGCATTATCAGGTTGCGGGATTGAGAGCCTTTTATTTAGCAATTTATCTAATGTTCCTGATGATCCGGGCTCAGTTGAAAACCGCCTGATTGCAGGTATAAACACACTTTTTAAATCCGGTACGGCCGATCTGATATCTTCGACGGGTGAAAGCATAGCGTTAAAAAGCGGAAACATCGAGTCTGACGGAAAGTTTGTGATAGAGGTGAGTTCGAAAGTAGACCTCAATAATGCCATAATTATGCTTAAAAGCGGTAACAGGGTTCTTCTGGATATCTATCCTCAGCTGAAAAAAGCTACTACGATAGAGGAGAGCAGGAGTGAATCGTTCAGGGTAAAGGTAATCGAAAACCCGGTTGATGAGAAGAGTACTGCATACACGATACTTGCTGCAGAAAAACTCAGAAAGATGGGCTCGTCTCTCTCTGCTGTCTCCTTTTGTGCAGTAAAGAATGCAAAAAGTGATGTATTTTCAAAGTTCGAACAAAATACCGAATCAAACAGATTTTTTACAATGGTCTCAAAGATAATCAGTGCAGGAAGTGAAAATGGCAGTGATATTATGTTTGATGTAGTATCATTTCTTAAAGACCCTGACAAAAGGAGTATTCTGTCAGAGGATTTTCTGAAAAATAATGATGTAAACTATTCGGACGGCGATAATAAGTCAGTCGAACCGTTTGAGAATCAGATGGAGAAGAGTGCACAGGAGTTTGAGTTTGTTGCAAAATATGACGAGACAAGACTTGCCACCGTAATTACTGCGAACATCAACGAGGGTCTTACGGATTCCAACGGCAATACGATAAATCCCTACAAGTGGGCTACAAAAAAAGACGGGGCAAAGATGTTTATTGCCCTTGGAATACACAAGGAATCCCCTGTTCAGGACGAGAAACTGAATCAGGAAGTCTTCAAGAACTGGAAGCCTAATGTCGTCCAGATGTATGATGACGGAACAAACGGAGACGAGATAGCAGGAGATAATATATGGACCATTTCATTCATTCTGCCGAAGGGACTCAGAATAGGTTATAAATTTACATTCGGTCTGTCCGGTGATATCTGGACAGGGACAGAGGAGTGGCCCGGCAATCAGAGACTGCTCGAAATTGCGGATGTAAACGGTGACCATTTCGTAACCAGATATGATTCATTCGGAGATGAGACGACCAATAAGGACAAGGCAAATCAGCTCCTTCCGTCAAAAGGCGGGACAGGAACGGTTAACTGGGAGACCGATGCAGACAAGGATGGTATAAAAGATGCACAGGAGAGGCAGCAGGACTCAAAAGGGAATAAACTGCCTGTCTCTCAGTGGAAATCTCCCTCGAAGGTCTTTCCGGCAACGATTGATGAATGTGAGTAAATATTTCTTATCCTGATATTCATACGTAGAGAGAAGAGTTCAAATTCAAGGGTCTGTACTCCGCTCAGACAGATTATTATTGTCTGACAAAATGCCGCAATCAGGAAAATGGTGAATTTATTCCGGTAGTTCTAATTTTGTATTATCTCTACATATTATTATTATTTGGATTGACAATAGCAAAAAATATGATTAGAAATACCAGACCAACTCTTAAAGGAGGTATGAGATGGCTATCAGAATAGGTATCAACGGTTTTGGAAGAATTGGCAGATGTGTGGCAAGAATTGTTATGGAACACAAGAATGTAGAGCTTGTAGCTGTAAATGATATCACAGACGCAAAGACACTTGCACATCTTCTTAAATATGATTCTGTACATGGTACACTTCCCTATGACGTAAGGGATGATGGTAATTCGATAATTGCCGGTGACAGGAAGATAGAGGTACTTTCCGTGAAAAATCCTGAAGAACTCCCATGGAAAGACAGAAAGGTGGATATCGTCATTGAATCAACCGGTAAATTCCTTTCGAGAGAGGATGCTTCCAAACACATCAAGGCCGGAGCCAAGAAGGTAGTTCTCTCTGCCCCGCCGAAGGATAAGGATATTCCAACATTCGTCTATGGCGTAAACCATACCAAATATGACAAGTCTATGGAAATATTCTCAAATGCAAGCTGTACAACCAACTGTCTTGCACCGGTTGCAAAGGTTCTCAACGATAATTTCAAGATTGTAAAGGGATATATGACAACGATACACTCATATACCAATGACCAGAGGATTCTGGACCTCCCCCATAAGGACCTCAGAAGGGCAAGGGCTGCGGCAATGTCTATGATTCCTACTACAACAGGCGCAGCAAAGGCAGTAGGAATGGTATTGCCAGAACTCAAAGGGAAACTCGACGGTGTTGCTATAAGGGTGCCGACTCCCAATGTATCTTTGGTGGACCTGTCGGTAATAGTTGAGAAGAATACTACGAAGGATGAAGTTAATGCCGCACTCAAAAAGGCAGCTGATGGCGAACTGAAAGGCATATTACATTATTGTGACCTTCCGCTTGTCTCGATAGATTTCAATCACTTCCCCGTTCCCTCCGCCGTGGATGCCCTGAGCACTGCTGTAATGGACGGGAATCTCGTTAAGGTATTCAGCTGGTATGACAACGAATGGGGTTATTCGAATCAGCTTGTTAAGATGATGGAGTTTGTCGGCTCACAGTTATAAGTTGTATAAAAACGAGGTGAAGTATGAAGATCAGGTCAATTGAAACACTGGATCTGAGAGGTAAGAGAGTATTTATCAGGGTAGATTTCAATGTGCCGGTAAAGGATGGTGTGGTAAAAAACGACAAGAGAATACGCTCGGCACTTGACACAATCAATTATGCGCTTTCAAAGAATGCCAAGGTAATTCTTGCCAGCCATCTGGGAAGACCAAAGGGCGGTTTTGAGCAGAAATATTCAATGATGCCTGTCGGTGAGAGGCTCAAGGAACTGCTCAAAAAAGATATCAAGGTGGCGGATGACTGTATAGGTGACGGGGTAAAAAAACTGGTCGCTGATATGAAGGAAGGAGAGGTTCTGCTTCTTGAAAATCTGAGATTTCATAAGGAAGAAGAGGCGAATGATGAGAATTTTGCCAAAGAACTTGCCTCTTTGTGCGATGTCTATATAAATGACGCATTCGGGACGGCACACCGGGCGCACGCCTCTACCGAAGGTATGGCTCATTTTGTAAAGGAAAAAGCCGCAGGTTTTCTTATGCTCAAGGAGGTTGAGCATCTGGACAGGGTTCTTCTGAGCCCTGAGAAACCGTTTATTACCATTCTGGGTGGTGCAAAGGTCTCGGACAAGATCAGTGTTATTACGAATCTTATGAAGAAGGTCGATACTTTCATAATCGGCGGTGCAATGGCCTATACATTTCTGAAGGCGCAGGGCTATAAAATGGGAAAATCTCTCGTCGAGGATGACAGGATTGATGTGGCAAAAGAGATTCTCGATAATGCCAGAAAGAGCGGTGCCGAGATACTCCTTCCCGAAGACCACATCGTTGCAAAGGATGAAAACAGTGAACCTGTCGCTACTTCATCTGTCAATATAGAAGATGATATGATAGGCTATGATATCGGTCCGAAGACCATCAGGAAGTTCTCTGATGCCCTGAAAAAGGCAAAGACGATATTCTTTAACGGTCCGTCAGGGTTGTTCGAAAATCCGAAGTTTGCCAACGGTACATTTGAGATAGTAAAGGCAGTTGCTGAACTTAAAGGGGTTGTTTCTGTTGCAGGCGGCGGTGATACGGTAACAGCCATAGAATCACTGAAGCTCGAAGGAAAGTTTACACATATATCTACCGGTGGCGGAGCATCTCTCGAATTTATGGAAGGTAAAGAATTACCGGGCATCAAGATTCTGGAGGAATAATACTGATGGCAAAGAAAAGAAAGGCCCTTATTGCCGGCAATTTCAAAATGTATCTCTCGTCCGAAGAAGTGAAAAGACTTGCCAGGGCTATATCGGATTTTGTATCGCAGAAGAAGTATGAAGACAGGGATGTTATGATTGCACCGCCGTTTCCCTATCTTATGGCGGCAGTAGATAGTGTAAATCCCTCTTTTGTATCCGTTGGTTCACAGAATCTGTACTTTGAAAAAGAGGGTGCATTTACCGGCGAGGTTTCACCCCTTATGGTAAAGGATTGCGGTGCAACATACTCGATAATAGGCCATTCGGAGCGTAGAAAGTACTTCTTCGAGACTGAGGAGCTTCTCAGAAAGAAGATAACGGCGGCCATCAGTAACGGCCTGATTCCTGTGTACTGTGTCGGTGAGAAGATCGAAGACAGAAACAACAACAGGCATTTTGATGTGGTCAAGAGACAGGTTGAAGAGGCGCTGAGAGAGATTAATTTCAGATCCGATAATCTCGTAATCGCCTATGAACCTGTCTGGGCAATCGGCACCGGTGTAAATGCATCGCCCGAACAGGCAGAGGAGATGCATCTCTTCATCAGAAATCTCATTTCGGGCATCAGGGACAAAAATATATCCGAAAATATACGGATTCTTTACGGAGGTTCGGTCAAACCGGATAATATTGACAGCCTTATGAAGATGGAAAATATCGACGGTGCACTCGTCGGAGGAGCCAGTCTTAAGGCGGAGCAGTTTACAAGAATTATCGATTACAGAATTTAAAAGGAGTCAGTTTTATGATTACTCTTATCACAATCATTCACGTTATCGTCGGGATATTCCTGATACTTATGGTGCTTTTGCAGGGCGGAAAGGGTGCCGGACTGGGAGCGGCCTTTGGTGGTTCTTCACAGACGGTATTCGGTGCATCAGGTGCAACGTCTTTTCTTGCAAAACTTACGGCAATAGCAGCTGCATTATTTGTTATAACATCAATAAGCCTCTCATATTTCAGTTCAAAGAGTGAGTCTGCACTTGCCAAATACAGTACAAAAAAGACGGCCATTGAGAAGAAAGAGATGCAATCTGCCCAGCCGGCTCCGGATGCAGGCGTAAATGTCGGAAGTATTCAGACAGATGCCTCGTCAGGTCCTGAAAAAACGGGCAATGAGGAAAGTGAAGAAAAAAAATAATGATATTTTTTATCTATTGTGGTATCATAATTACGTAGTTAACTATTTAAAAGGAGTACTCCTGTGATAAACAAGAAAGTAACAGTAAAAGGCAAGGAAAAGGATACCGAAAAGATTCGTAAGAGTGAGATCGAAAAGATCAGAAAAATGCTTCTTTTGCAGAAAGATGAACTCATCAAAAAGACACAGGATACTATGAGGGACGAAAGCGAATTCGATAAAGATGACCTTCCTGACGAGATTGACCACGCATCGTTTGAATATAATCAGTCTCTCACCCTCAGACTAAGGGACAGGGAACAGTATCTGCTCAATAAGATAATCAAGGCTCTGAAGATGATTGACGAAGGGACCTATGGCATCTGTGAATCCTGCGGTGATGATATCGATGTAAAGAGACTTCTGGCCAGACCTGTGGCTACTCTCTGTATTAAATGCAAGGAAGAACAGGAAAAGAGAGAGAAGATACAGGAAGGCTGAATAAGCTGTCTTGAAAGATTCCGGATATCAAAAAACAATTGATGATAATCTTAAAAAGTGTGTAAGGTGCGGTCTATGTCTTGGTGTCTGTCCTGTATATTCTGTTGACAGGGAGGAATCCTCTTCCCCGAGGGGTAGAATTCATACAATAGATAAAATAAAAAACAGGGATATATTCAAAAAGTTTCTCAACAATTGTCTTCTGTGCGGAAGTTGCCGGGATGTCTGTCCCAATGATGTGGATATACATAATGTGATAAGAAGTGTGAGACTGAGTGAGGGGCTTGCCAGAAATATATATCTTATTCTCAGGGCAATGCAGGGTACAGATTTTTCCAAAATGAAGATTATTTCTTCTCTGATGAATACAGAGAGAAATAGCGGAGGATTAATACGGTTTCTCAATCTTAAAAGACATATCCCAAAAATCAGTGCAGATAGGGTGTTGTACAATAATATTCTTGCAGATAAAAATGTTGCAGTATTTACTGGTTGTATCGCTCCTCTTTTTTATCCGGAAGTAATCAATGGTATTTCTGCCTTTTATATGAACAAAGGGTATAATGTGTATATTCCGGAGAATCAGGTCTGCTGCGGACTGATGAATTATTCCGCGGGAGACGGAAAAAAGGCATTGGGACTTTCGTCAGAAAATATTAAATTATTCTCATCAGAAAAGATTGAAAAGATTATTACACCCTGTGCAAGCTGTGCTTATATGTTCCATCAGTATGCAGAACTGGTTAAGGACGGGAAAGAATTGTCCGCCAAAATTTTTACATTTGAGGATTTTATTCTGGAGCGGATTCAGACTGCACTAAGTGAGAATAACATCGCTTTACATATACCCTGTCATATAAGGAATTCAGATGATAAATCTCTTTATAAAAGGCTAAAAAAATTCAGAAATGTCAGAATTATTGATAGTTGCTGCGGATACGGCGGGGTGTTTAACCTTTATGAATATGATAAATCCGTAAAGATAGGTGAGAGACTTTTGGGTGACCTGAAAGATAAAAAAGTACTCTATACACTCTGTTCGGGGTGTTATATGCAGCTTTTCGATATAGTCAGAAAAAACGGAATCAGTACAGAGGTGAGAAACCTTGCAGAATTAATCTGAAGAATTCTCTGCGATCTGTCTTAGCGAGGGATGAAAGGGGCCGGCTATCAGTGTGCCGGGATTTACTAGATTATCATCATTATGAAGTCCGACACGGATTACGTTTATTCCCGATTCCCGAAATCGTCTGAGGGCGTATCTGAGAATCCTGAGTGTATCTTTCAGTGACAGCGGTTCATATCTGCCGCTTTTATAGAGGGTTTCGAGTTCGGTATCTCTGAGTACGAGAGTAGGGTGTAGTCTTACAAAATCGGGTTTGAGTCTGATTGTCTCCTCTATGCTGTAAATGTCATCTTCATAACCTGAGAGGGGTAGTCCGAACATAAGATGAAGAGATGTCCTGAATCCGTAGGTTTGCAAAAGAATCACAGAATCCCGTATATCCTCCGAGGAGTGATTTCTCCTTACAAATCTGAGGACTTCGTCTCTGAAAGACTGTGCCCCGATTTCGATTGTTGTAACTCCCGATTTTTTATAATATTCGAGCATCGCAGAATCCAGATTGTCAGGTCTTGTGGAAAATCTTATCCCGTCAATCTTCTTGCATTCAATAAATTCCGAAAGGGCATTCAGGAGTTCTCTCTGTCTTTCGTTACTTATATTCGTGAAAGTCCCTCCATAGAAGGCAACCTCTATATCGCTATCTTCTTTTTTCCTGCCGATTGTTGACAGATATCTGCATATTTTCTCTTTTATCATTTCAGGATTGGGATTTTCTGCCTCCGGATGCAATGCTCTCTGATTGCAGTACATACACCTGTTGGTGCAACCTGTAAACGGGAGAAAGACAGGTATTATAAAATTCCTCTTATTCCTTTTCATATTCGCTTCCGGCAATATTGAATATTGCCTCTCTGGCGGCATGCTGTTCGGCCTCTTTCTTGGTTTTTCCTTTTCCCCTTCCGAACTCGGAACCGTTTATCATAATTCTTACTTCAAATGTACAATTGTGGTCCGGACCGCTCTGCCCGATAAGTTCGTATGAAGGAGCAAGCCTGTATTTTTCCTGACAGAATATGAGTATTGCAGTCTTATAATCCTGCATCATATCCTGTGAAGTAATATTATCGAGTTCGTCCTTGAAATGTTTTCTGACAATTTTGAGCACATTGTTCATATTGCTGTCGAGAAAGATGGCGGCAATTACCGCCTCATAGGCATCACTTAATATTGAATCCTTATCACTCCCGGACGTAAGTCTTTCTCCTTTCCCCAGAATGATATATTCATTAAGGTGAATTCTTCTTGCTATCTTGCTGAGTTCCTTCTCATTTACAAGGGCAGCCCTGAAACGGGATAAAAGACCCTCATTACTACCGGAAAACTGATTGAAGAGAATATATGCAATAGCAAAATCTATTATTGAATCTCCCAGATACTCCAGTCTCTCGTTGTTATATTTGAGTTTGTTTTCGTTGGCATACGATTTGTGAGTAAGCGCCTCTAAAAGCAGCTGTTTGTTCTTGAATCTGTAGCCTATATTCTTTGATGCTGCCTTTAAGAGTTCATCAAAGGATTCATCTTTCATATCGGTTCTCCGGTAATTGTATTGTTTTCATTTATAGATTTGAGATTTACACGGCAGAGTTGTCCCTTGGCGTAATTTCCCTTATTCAAAATGACCCTTATATAATTATGTGTAAGTCCGGATACCTTTTCAGAATTTTCTGTAATTAATATATCCATTTCTCTTCCGATATATTTTTTAAGCATATCTCTTCTCTTGTCAAATGAAATTTTCAGAAGAATTTCGGAACGTCTCTTGATTTCCGATTGTGATGCCAGCTGTTTCATCGAGGCGGCAATTGTGCCTTCACGGGGGGAAAATCTGAATACGTGAAGATAATCTACAGGAACAGAACTGATAAAGTCTACTGTCTTTTCGAAATCTGCTTCTGTTTCTGAAGGAAAACCAGTAATAATATCTGTACCTATTGCGGCCTCAGGAAACCTCTCTTTTATGGATTCGGTAACGTTTCTGAAATCCGAAACATAGTAATCTCTTCCCATTTCATTGAGAACCTTATCAGAACCGCTCTGTAAAGGTATATGGAAGTGTGCACACAGCCTTTTGTACTCAGATAATCTCCTGATATTTTCTTCATTTAAGCCATAAGGTTCAACCGAACTGAGCCTTACTCTGAATTTCCCTTCGATATTTTCTATATCACCTAAAAGTCCGTAAATGTCTTTGCCGGTTACAGGGTCTTTATAGAGCATTATATGTGTTCCTACAAGTACGATTTCCATAAAGCCGTTTTCTGCCGCAGTTTTTACTGATGCTAATATACTGTTTATATCTACACTGCGCGGCTTTCCCCTGAGATAGGGTACAATACAGTATGAACAGAATCTGTCACATCCTTCCTGAATCTTTATAAATGGTCTGCTTCTGTTGTAATAAGGCCTGATGTCCGAGGATAAATGCAGACCAAGTATTTGGGGAATATCCTTTATATTCACAAGGTTTACAAAGTGTATCTCGCCGATTCTTTTTCTGAATGTCCCGGATAGTACGGAGCAGCCTGTAATAATTACTCCGGCACTGGGATTATACGAGTGAAATCTTCTGGCGAGTTGTCTGCATTCCCTCTCCGCCCTGTGTGTCACCGAACAGGAATTGATAATGTACAGGTCTGCCTCTGACGGTTCGGTAATAACAGTATAACCATTTGCAGCAAGGTATGATGAAATAGATGCGCTGTCGGCAAAATTGACCTTACATCCCAGTGTCTCAATATATACCTTCAACGAATTACCTCACTGATAATGCCGCCTCCCAGTACGATATCGCCGATGTAAAATACTGCCGACTGCCCGGGAGTTACTGCCCTTAACGGCTCTGAAGTATTTACGGAAACAAGGTCATCATCCGTAAAACTGATCTTGCAATCTTTCGGCTCTGACAGATATCTTATTTTGACTTTTATACCATCTGCCTTGTCAATATCGTCAATTTTATAAATAAAGTTGTTATTCCGTGTGCTGAAAGAAGCGGAGTAGAGTTCATTCTCATATCCGATAATGACTTCTCTTTTTGCGGCATTTATTCCGGTAACATATAATGGTCTGCCCGAAGAAATACCGAGCCCGCGCCTCTGCCCGATTGTATATCTGTAAAAGCCCTTGTGCCTTCCGAGTATCTTCCCGTCTGACCTTATTATTCTTCCGCTGAGGTCTTCATTTATATTCTTACTTATAAACCCTGAATAATTTCTGTCGGGGACAAAACATATCTCATGAGATTCTCTCTTCTTATAGACATCAAGATTATTATCTTTTGCAATTCTCTTTACCTCGTCCTTTGTCATATCACCAAGAGGGAAGAGTATCTTTGCCAGCTGATTCTGTCTGAGCCTGTATAGAAAGTAGCTCTGGTCTTTCCGTCTGTCTCTTCCCATTTTCAGAATCCTGAGTGAGCCTTTATGTTCAATTTTTGCATAATGGCCCGTGGCAACAAAATCAGCACCGACAGAAGAGGCAAAATTCAGCATCTCTCCGAATTTTATAAACTCATTGCAGATTATACAGGGATTTGGTGTTTTGCCATTAAGATATTCAGATATAAAATTGTCTATGACAAGTCTGTTGAATTTTTCGCGGTAATTAAGGACATAAAACGGTATTGACAACTTCGTTGCAACTTTTCTTGCATCGTATACATCCTCAGGTGAACAGCATACACCTTTCAGTTCACAATCCTGATATTCTGAATAGTCAAAGACCTGCAGTGAAACACCGATAACATTGTAATCTTTCTTTAAGAGCAGTGCAGCTACACTTGAATCAACCCCCCCGCTCATTCCTACAATAACTGTCTTCTTTCTCTCTGCCAAGACTATCCTTGCGGTTTTTGATTAGATTATTTAATATGTTTTCTCCTGTAATCCTCGATAGCTGCATGAAGGGCATCAGCGGCGAGATTTGAACAGTGCATTTTAATAGGTGGTAACCCGTCGAGTGCCTCGGCCACCTGCCGGTTCGATACAGAGAGTGCCTCTTCGATTGTCTTTCCCTTTACCATCTCTGTTACCATTGAACTTGTCGCTATTGCAGCTCCGCAACCGAAGGTCTTGAACTTTATATCCTCTATCTTATTGTCTCTGACCTTGATATATATCTTCATAATGTCGCCGCAGGCCGGATTTCCCACCTCTCCGATGCCATCTGCGTCAGGTAATTCCCCTACATTTCTGGGATTTCTGAAATGGTCCATAACCTTTTCTGAATACATATGCTCACCTCACATTATTATGATTTCAGGAATCGGATTTGGTTTCATCCTCTCCCCTGAAAACCAACAGTTTTGCCTTTTTGCGGTTTCTCCTGTTCTTTTTTGCTTTTTCCAGATTATAAACCTTCTTTTCAAGTTTGCGCAGTTGCTCTGCAAGACACCTGATAGCATTTGCCTCGGGGTCGGGAATTTCAGTGTGTTCGATATCATATCTTGAATCAGTAATCTTTTTGTGGACTGTTCTTCCCGGCACACCGATAACAGAGGATTCGGGAGGAACCTCCCTTATAACTACCGAACCGGCTCCTATCTTTGAATTTTTGCCTATCCTGAAGGGCCCGAGTATTGCTGCACCGGCACCAACCACAACGTTCTCCTCGAGGGTAGGGTGCCTCTTCTCCTTGCGCCAGGAAGTTCCGCCAAGTGTAACCTGATGATATAGTGTGCAGTCATCTCCTATCTCTGCTGTCTCACCGATTACGACGCCCATCCCGTGGTCGATAAATACCCGTCTGCCAATTTTGGCCCCCGGGTGAATCTCTATACCGGTAATGAATCTTACGAACTGTGAGACTAATCTTGCAGTAGTCCTGAAATTTCTATTCCAGAGATAATGTGTGATTCTGTGTGCCCATATAGCGTGCAGGCCCGGATAACAGAGTAGTACTTCAACAGGATTTCTTGCTGCAGGGTCTCTCGAGAATACCGAATCGATGTCCTCGCGGACCTCTTTTATGAATCTGAATATATTCATACACCACTTCCCTGACTCTTATTTCTAATACCTGTTTTGTCAAAAGTCAACAATGGCTTATTACTGTTCGATGAAGGGTTTGAGAAGTCTTGCCCTGCTGGGATGTCTGAGTTTTCTCAGCGATTTTGCCTCAATCTGTCTTATACGTTCCCTTGTAACATCGAAATCTCTTCCGACCTCCTCTAGGGTATGGTCTCCCTTTTCACCTATACCAAAGCGCATCCTGAGGACTTTTTCTTCCCTTGGCGTGAGCGTTCCGAGCGCCTTTCTTACCTGTTCAACCAGATTGACGTTGATGATTGAATCCTGCGGATTCAGGACCTGCTTATCCTCTATGAAATCTCCCAGATGCGAATCCTCTTCTTCACCGATAGGTGTTTCGAGGGATAATGGTTCTTTGGCTATTTTCAGTACCTTTCTGACCTTGTCAATCGGCAGTTCCATCTTGGCAGCAATCTCCTCCGGCGTGGGCTCTCTTCCCAGTTCCTGTACGAGGTATCTGCTCGTACGGATAATCTTGTTGATGGTCTCAATCATATGCACGGGGATTCTTATCGTTCTCGCCTGGTCGGCTATTGCCCTTGTAATTGCCTGTCTTATCCACCACGTTGCATAGGTTGAAAATTTATAGCCGCGTTTGTATTCGAATTTTTCCACTGCCTTCATAAGGCCGATATTACCTTCCTGAATCAGGTCCAGAAACTGAAGTCCCCTGTTGGTATATTTCTTTGCGATAGAGACTACAAGCCTGAGATTGGATTCTATAAGCTGCGTCTTGGCAGCGTCGGCCTCCTGCTGTCCTTCTTTAATGAGTTTGCACTGGTCATTGAGGAAAGCTATATATCTGTTGATATTCGCCTCATTTATCTGTGTATCGAATATTACGGAGAGAAGATCCAATTCCTGTTTTATCAGGTCTTTGAGTGAATTAATCTCATTTTCCTTGGGATATTTCTTGATATTATTTCTTATTTTCTTGAGCAAAAGATTCGGTTTTGAGGCCAGTTTTCTGATGTCGTCGGTACATACACCAGTTTCATCAGAAATTATTTTGTACCTGTTTTCGATTTCCGTGATCTTTTTGTAGTTTTCAAGGAGCATCGAGACAATTCTGTCAACCTGTTTTTTGGTAAGTCTGATATCTGCTATCATTTCTGCCATATTGTTTCTAATGTCTTCAAACTTCTTTATTCTTTTTTCGTCTACAGAATCTGTCCCCGAGAAGAGGTTTTTGAATTCTTTTGTCAGGTCCTTGTTCAGACTGCTGAGCTTTTTTGTCGATTGGGCTATCTGCTGAATTGCCGCTTCCTCGTCGAATTCCACATCTTCATCATCGTAATCCTTAACTGCGTCTTTCAGTCTCAGACTTTTTTTGAGGATACCGTCACAGATAATAAAGACCTCTTTCATCGTAAACGGCAAAGAGGCTATAGTTGAGAAAATCTTCTTCTCACCGTTTTCAATCTTCTTGGATATCTCTATTTCGCCTTCGCGGGAAAGAAGTGCGACTGATCCCATCTTTCTGAGGTATAATCTTACAGGGTCATTGGCTCTTGTAAAACCCTCTTCGAGGTCTGCCTCCTCTTCCTCCTCTTCATCTTCCTTGGATGACTGTTTGAGTTTTATGTTTGAACTGGAATCGACAATTTCGATATCCTGTTCACCGAATACGCTCATTACATCATCGAGTTGTTCAACTGATGCCACATCGGGTGGGAGGTAATTATTTACCTCATCGTATGTCAGAAATCCCTTCGATTTGCCGAGTGATATAAGGTCCTGAAGCTCTTTGGAGAGATTGTCAATATTATGTTGCGGTTTTGCAGCCTTTTCGGATTTGATTTCGGCACCTGTTGATTTTCTGGCGGCAGCAGGTTTTAATTCCTTTTTAGTCTCTGTTTTTTGAGAAGTCTTGGGAACCTGGACTGTCTTTTTGTGTGTTACCTGCCCGTGCTGAACGTTCTTCTGAGCGGTTTTACCGGAGCCTGATGACTTTTTGGTTGTCCTGCTTTCAGGTTTTCTGACCTTCTGAACCGAAACCTTGGCTGTCTTCTTGTTTTTTTTCTTATCCATACTTTATCTCCCTTAACTGAATTGATTTTGATAATTCAAGTTTCTTCTTGATGAGACTGTCAATCAGTTTCTCATCTCCGGATTTCTTGGCTGAACTGATGTTCATGTCAATCTCTCTGATTTCCTTTTTAAGCCTGTCTATCTGTAGTCTGTGCAGACAATCGAGCAGTATTGAAAACGCATCAGATTCATTGTCCGGAAAGGTCTTGTTCATTATTACTTCGGTTATCTCGGAATATACTGTATTGTCATTTATTACCGGAGGTGATGTCTTATCCTTTTTATAGACCGACAGAATCTCCCTGTAGACTGCCGATATATCAGGTGATTCTATAATATCGGGCAAGTCTTCCGGAAGATTCTCTGTGAGATGGGGAAACTGGGTAAGAATTGCGACCAGCCATACCTCATAACTCTTGTGTTTAATTCTCTGAGGTGCCGGGGTTGAAAGACCGGACGTTCTGGCCGAATTCCTCAGATAACTGTAAATAACATCTTCCTCGATTCCGGTCTGTGCAGATACTGTCCTGATTGCCTCCCGCTGTTCGAGAATATCAGGCATAAGCTGAATATATGAAAGCATTTTCTTGATAAGGGCAGCCCTCATATGAGGTCTTTTCCCTATAGCCTTTCTGACGTCATCGGCAAGATAATTGATAAACGGTACACGGTTTTTTACAAGGTCAGAAAAGGCTTTATTACCGTTTTTTCGGGCAAATGAGTCAGGGTCATCTCCCGAAGGAAGTGAAATGACATAAATACCGAGTCCGGAAGTAAGAAGGGTTCTGGCGGCCTTGTAGACTGCGGCTCTGCCGGCACTATCCGAGTCAAAACACAGGCAGATATCTTTTGTAAAACGTCTTAATAGTCTTATATGGGACTGGGTGAGGGCAGTCCCGCAGGTAGCAATGACATTGAAAAAGTTAATGTTGTTGAGCGAAATAAGGTCGAAATATCCCTCTACGACAATAATGTATCCGCTTTTCTGTGAATGGCGCGACGCGATATTGAGACCATATAGATACGAACTTTTGTGATAAATCTGGGATTCCGGGCTGTTGATATATTTGGCTGTATCCTTCCGGTTATCCAGATTTCTGCCTGCAAATCCGACGGTCCTTTTATCCTGATCAATCAGAGGGATTATCAGTCTCTTTGAAAATCTGTCCTGTATCTTCCCCTGAGATTTAGAAAATATCCCCGAATCCAGTATATCTTCCTGTGTAAATCCCAGCTTTAATAATTTGTTGTAAAGCAGTTCCGAGTTTTGCGGTGAATATCCGAGATTGTGTTCAATAATCAGATTTTCGGTAATCCCTCTGTCCCTGAGATAAGTGAGACATTTTTCCCCTTCCGCGGAATAGAGCGCTTCGTTGTAATATTTCATAGCCTCAAAGCATACCGAGAAGAGGCGGTTTCTTCTGTCTGTCACTTCTTCCGGTTCTGAATCTGTGTCAATGGTAATTCCCTTTTCCCTCGCGAGTTCCTTTACGACCTGATAAAAGGATTTTGCCTCGATTTTCGATAAAAAGTTGAAGAGGCTTCCTCCCTCTCCGCAGCCGAAGCAGTGAAATATCTTCTTGTCGCGGCTTACAACGAATGACGGGGTCTTTTCCTTATGAAAGGGGCAGAGTCCCATATAATTCGAGCCTTTTTTCTTAAGTGTTACATAACGTGAAATATACTCCACGATATCACACTTATCCCTCAGCTCATTTATTATATTTTCGGGGATACGATTTCCCAAATCCATCTCCCTAAAAAAGGATGGAACAGATTTTAGTTATGTCTGAAATTATCTGCCCCTCTTGGCAGACCTTTTTCTTGCAGCGATTGCCTTTTTCTTTCTCTTTACGCTTGGCTTTTCGTAATGTTCTCTTTTACGAAGTTCGGAGAGAATTCCTGCCTTCTCTATCTGTTTCTTAAATCTTCTCATTGCGCTTTCAAAACTTTCACCTTCTCTTACTTTTACACCTGGCATTCAAATAGCCTCCTATAATAAGAGCGAATAAATATAATACTTTTATCGAAAATGTCAAATTGTTTTTTATGTTATAATAGGTATTGTGATTTCCTGTGTATTTCAAAAGAGCAGAACTAAGTAACTGGTTTTAGAAGTATATTTTATCGCCTGATCAATATTTAATTTGCTACTTAGTGTCATTTTGTGCTAATATCGTATTCCGGGAGGTCGTTATGGTGAAGAATGCAGGTCTTTTCTTATTATGTGCGGCGGTATTCTATTGCTGCACGGAGAATGAAATTATTTACTCTGATACGGATACGGGTCAGAAAGATATAACAGATAATGACGCAATTTTGCAGGATACGAATACAGGACCACATTCAGAATGTGATTCAGACGAGGAGGGTATATTATGTGTCGGTACGGCAGCAGTTAAACTGACACCGGATAAATACGAAATAGTTAAAAACGAGCTTCTGGATGAACATGCGTATTGCCCCGGGATTGACGGGCCGGGTAACTGCGGTGTAATCAATCAGAAGAAATGGAAGGAATTATCCAGCAAATGGAAATCACAATTTTTTTATGACTGCGGGACTGACAGGATATGTCCTGATGAGCCGGATTATAAGGGACCTGATGCAGATGGTTCGGAAGGTGACGGTGTTTTTCAGGGATTCTGGCTTGCAGGCTACAACAACAGTACCCCATTGATAGGAGTCCACGATGATATTTGGGCACGTGCACTTGTTGTCAGGCATAATGGTAAAACCGTAGCACTGGTATCCCTCGATTTTGTAGGATTTTTCAAGAGCGACGTTGATAGAATAAGAGGCCAAATTAAACAAAAGGCACCGGGCCTTCGTATTGACGGTATAAATGTAATGAGTTCCCATTCACACGCCAGTATAGATACAATGGGACTCTGGGGGCCTGAGGACCCGTTTGGTGGTCTTATGTATGAGCCGGGATACAGCGAGAAATATCTCAGGGAGGTTATTGGCAAGGTTGCGGATGCCGTTATTCAGGCCGGAATATCCATGCAAAAGGGGAGGGTAAAGGCAATAACAAAGAGAGTGGGGATTGAACAGCTTGCAAATGATGTCAGGGACCCGTTTATAATTGATGATAATATGTCGGTTCTCGTCTTTGAGTCGCTAAATAGAGAAAGAATAGCAACCGTTGTAAACTGGGGTTCACACCCTGAAATGCTCGGAGGCATTACCAATTATCTGAGTTCTGACTGGGTTCATTACTTAAGGGATGGTATCGAGAACGGTATCTCTGAAGGCAGCAGTATTCCACCGTCCGGCGGTATGGCAATGTTCATACAGGGGGCTCAGGGAGGTATGATAACGCCTCTCGATATGAATCTGTACGATGATAACGGCAAGCTTATCGAACAGATGCATTCTTATAAAGCAATTAGGCAGGTTGGTTATAATCTGGCAAGAAAGGCATACGAATTATCCAAAGAGGCTCCTTATATACAGAACCTCGCAATTGAGTATGGCAAAATCGAATATAAAATCCCGCTGGAAAATAAATATTTCTGGATGATGTTTGACCTCGGGTGGCTCAGGGACAGACCCAAATGGAAGATAGACCCTAATAAGGAGAGCTGGATTGACAATGTGGAGATTATGACGGAAGTAACGCTTGTCAGAATAGGTGATATTGAGATTCAGAGTGTGCCGGGCGAATTATTCCCCGAACTGGCTGTGGGCGGATATATAGAGCCTTTCGAGTATTCATTCGGGAGACCGGTAATTCAGCAGGATAATCAGTACCCGCCCGAACTTAATAACGCACCTAAGGGACCTTATATACGAGATCTGATGAATGGAAAGATAAAACTTATTTCAGTTTTGTGCAATGACTCGATAGGCTATCTCGTACCCGAATATGACTATAAGATATCAGAGAGTAATCCGTATCTTGAATCTGCTCCCGGAGAGCATTATGAGGAAACCAGAAGCATCGGTATCAGACAGATCGGAATAATGCTTGAAAATATCAGAAAACTAAACAGCAAATAGATTACCTCAGCTTTTTATTTTTTTGTTTATAATCTTTCATATTTGCTGTAATATTGACCACCTCAGGGAGATCAGATGAAGTCATCAGAATTACTTGAAAATACTGCAGTATTCAGGCCCAAAATTCTCAATCTGATGATTACTGAGAGATGCAACTACAGGTGCAGTTTCTGTGATTTTCATAAAAAGACCGCAGAGATGCCATTTGGACTCGCCGTAAGGATTATCAACGAGGCTCAGAATGCCGGTATAAGGACTGTTGCCTTTACAGGGGGAGAACCGCTGCTTTATGAAGGGATTTATGACCTGATAACCCTTATAAAGACCCTTGGAATGTCTCCTCATATCACGACCAACGGCTCGCTTGTAAATAATAACTGGAAAAGATTAATAGATGCTGGTCTTGATTCAATCAGTTTTTCTGTTGACGGAATCGGTGAAACCCACAATAAGCTCAGGGGAGTCCCGCACTCTTTCGAAAATATCGGGAAGGGTATGAAAATACTCGGTAAATCCTCATCGGTACTTCTGTTTGTCAATATGGTTGTTACTAATATAAATGTCAGTGAGATTATAAAGGTATATGAATTTGCAAAACAGAATAATGCGACTTTCTTCTTCTGGCCTGTAAATGATGCAGAATCCTTATACCTTTCGGAAAAAGACAGGACTGAATATGAAGAGGCGGTCAGATATATATGCAGGTCAGAAAATCTTAGTGAAAACATGTGCAGATTCCTGCTGAAGGGGATAGACTATCATCAGGGAAGAATAAAAAGATTCAGGTGCCCGGCATTTTTCAGCACGGTCAACATTTACTATGACGGAGAGGTAATGCCCTGTTGTGTATGGAGTGCCAGAGAGTTATCTGCCGGGAATATCAAAGACAAAAGCCTTATTGAAATACTCGGTTCGGCTAAGGCAAAGAATATAGTAAAGGATATCTTCGAAAACGGTTGCACAGGAAGATGTTATAATTCGATGCTGCCGGAATTTACGGATTTGACAGGCGAGGATTTTATTTTATGAGAGCGGAAAGACCAAAGACTATTCATTTCTCTATCACTTCACTCTGCAATCTCAGATGTATTCACTGCGAATTCTGGAAGGCAAAACCTCAGAAAGAGATCGGTCTTGAAGAGTGGAAAAAGATAACAGACGATATATACAACTGGCTTGGAAGTGGTGAAGTCCGCATTAAAATTGCCGGCGGAGAACCGGCTGTCAAACCGTTTTTTAAGGAACTGATGAAATATATCAAGGATAAGGGATTTTATCTGGGTATCACATCTAACGGAACGGTATTTGCCGAGAAGGATATAGAATTTCTCTGCGATATCGGATTGAATGAGATCAATATTTCACTTGATACCCTTAATAAGGATAAATACAGACTGATAAGAGGAAGAGATGAATTCGATAAGGTAATAAAGAATCTGATGTATTTTAAGAAACATACAAGAAACACTTCGATTAATCTCTCCCCGACAATAATGGAAATCAATTCCGAAGAGATAACTGAACTCGTAAGATATGTTATACAGGAAAATTTCTGGATAACCTTTCAGGCAGTATTCAATACATTCGGGACAGAATACAGGGCTAATTGGTACAGGGATTTTGCCCTCTTTCCTAAGAATGTCGGGAAGGTAGAAAATGCATTAAAAGAGGTAATCGCATATAAGGAAATATACAGACAGATAGGGAATTCCAGAGAACAGCTTCTGACGATGATTGAATATTTCAGGGACCCCGGTAAAAGTTATGCGATGGAATGCAACGCCGGTAAAACCGATGTGGGTGTTGACAATGTAGGTAATCTGCTCCTCTGTTTCAACCTGAGACCAGCCGGAAATCTTTTAGAGAAAAGGATTGATGAAATCTTCTATTCCGAAGAGGCGGATATTATCAGGGAAGAGATAAGGGGCTGTTCGAGGGAGTGTAAACTCTTAAACTGTGTATTCCCGTTTGATGACTGAAATAAGGAGTTTTTATGTCAGATATTAACAACAAGTATGAATCCTGTGAGCTTAAACCGGAAGAGATAATTGTAAAAACAAAGATAAAAAGACTGATTGAGGAATCCGAAAAATTCACAACTATTTCGCCCGGGATAATAGGACAGGAGAGGGCGATTGAGTCTCTGAAACTCGGAATATTCATAGATTCTCCCGGGTACAATATATTTGTATGCGGTATCTCCGGCAGCGGAAGAACCTCTACAGTAAAGGATTTGCTCAAATCTGTAAAAAAACCTCGTAAAAAGCTTCTCGACCGGTGTTATGTCCATAATTTTAAGAATACAGATATACCGGCATTGATTGAACTGCCCGTCGGTATGGGGAATAAATTCAAAAAAGAGATCGATTCGTTTGTCAATTCCCTGAAGGATAAGATTCCTAAGCTCTTCTACAGGACCGAATATTCGAGAGAACGTAATAAACTCAGGAGAAAGGCCGAAAAGAAACAGGCAAGCCGTGTCGATGAATTCTCAAAAAAACTTAGAAAGGAAGGATTTATCCTCACAGAAGTAGAGACTCCAACCGGTAATATTCCGCAGATAGCATTCCTTCAGGGGAAAAAACCTGTTGACCTGAATACTCTCGCAAAATATGTAGATTCCGGCAAACTCAAGGAAGAAGAATTCAGAATGCTTGCTGACAAGATAAGACAGAAAGAGCAGGAACTGGATGAGGTCGTTAAGGAGATGCGCAGGATAAGCAAGGACCTTGAGGAACAGTCGAGAAATCTCGACAGGTCGGTTGTTGAGAAGGATATAGAAAATTACATCGAAGAACTTTCTTCGAGATACAAAAATGAGAAAATCAATGATTTTCTGAAGGGAATCAAGTCGGACCTTCTGGATAATATCTCTGTATTCAAGGACGAAGTTGTTACAGGGAATCCCGAGGAGGAGGCAGAGGAGAGGAATCAGAAAATTAATGAGCTCCTTTCCAAATACAGAGTAAACCTCATTCTTGACAATTCAGGGAGTGAGGAGTGTCCGGTTGTGCACGAGACTATGCCTACTTTCGGAAGATTGTTTGGTACTATCGATGTTCTTCAGGACGTGAATCAGAGAACCCCTGTCAATCATATGTCTATAAAGGGTGGCTCTCTGCTGAGGGCAGACGGAGGTTTTCTTATTCTGAATGCACACGATATCATACAGGAACCACTTATATGGAGAATGCTTAAGAGAACTCTGAAAAACCGCAAACTCGAAATTCAGAATATCGAGGGCCCGATCAATGTAAATCCTACATCACTGAAACCGGAACCGATCAGTGTGGATGTAAAGACTATTATTATCGGCGATGAAGACCTCTATCAGATTCTCTGTGAATACGACCCGGATTTCAGAAAAATTTTCAAAATCAAGGCCGAGTTTGACCTTGAGATGGAACTCAATGCGGAGAACGTGTCAAAATACAAAAACTTCATTCTCAGAACGATAAAGGAAGAAAATCTTAAGAAGATAGAAAATGATGCCATAATTGAAGTAATCCGTTATTCCGTATCCAGAGTATCCGATACCTATAAACTGACAACCCTTTTTTCGGATATTGCAGACCTTCTCAGGGAAGCCTCTTTCATAAGTGAACTGAACCATAATAACGAAATCAGGGCATCGGATATTATTGAGACTGTAAAAAAGAGAGAGAGCCGACATTCCCTTGTTAAGGATAATATTGAAAAGGCAATAGAGGAAGATGTCGTTATAATAGAGACAGACGGATACAGAACAGGAGTTATCAACGGACTAACGGTATATGAGCTTGCGGATGTCTCTTTCGGTAAACCATCAAGGATAACCGTAAATGTCGCCGTAGGAAAGGAGGGTATTATCAACATTGAGCGTCAGTCGTTTCTTTCCGGACCTATATTCAATAAATCTGTTCTGATTCTCAGCGGTTATCTTCAGGAGATGTTTGGTTATGATATACCTTTGTCGGTTAATGCGAGTATTTGTTTTGAACAGTCCTACGGAGGGATAGAAGGTGATTCCGCATCGATCGCCGAGGTATATGCATTGCTCTCGGCACTCGCCGAAGTCCCCGTATTTCAGGGTATTGCAGTGACCGGGTCGATGACACAGAAGGGTGAGGTGCAGCCGGTAGGAGGGATTAATGAAAAGATAGAAGGATTCTATGAGCTTGTCAAAAACAGGGGTTTTACAGGCAGACAGGGGGTAATAATACCAAAAAAGAATATAAGGCATCTGGTTCTGAGCGATGAAATAATTGAATCCATAAAAAAGGGAGAATTTCATATATATGCAATAGAACGTGTAGAAGAAGGTATACCTGTACTTATGAATATAGACGCCGGAACAAAGGAGGGTAATGATTACACAAAGGACTCTTTATTCGGAAAAGTAAGGGAAAAATTAATATTCTTCAGCAGGATTATGCGTGAATTCAAATAGGAGCCTTTTATGAGAAGTAAAAAAAGAAGGGAAGTTGAAGAAATAGGACTTGATAATTTTTATGAGAAGATCAGCAGACTTTATGAAGAGAATAGATTCGATGAAGCAATCAGTATAACACGTGAGACGATCAGGAAATTTCCATATAATCCCGAGCCATATATCTGGCTGGGTGACCTGCTTTTCGAGACGTCCGATATTGAAGGCGCACTTGATGCCTATAAAAAGGCAATAGATGCTGACGATAAAAATCCGGAAGCGCATAGTGCGGCAGCAAAGATGTATTTTCTTCTCTGCGATTTTACGAAGGCAGAAAGGCATACGGATATAGCACTAAACAATAATCCGGAAGATGCAGATTCTTTGTATCTTAAAGCACTTCTTCTGGACAGAAAACACGATTTCAGTCTTGCCGACCAGTATCTCAGAAAGGCAAATCTTACAGACCCGGAGAACTATCCGCGTCCTATTTATCTGTCGAACGAACATTTTGAGGCCCTTGTTAATTTTGTATTTCAGAATCTTTCCGAAAAGCTGAAAGAATTTAAAAAATATATCAGTATCGTTTCGGATGATATACCTTCCGACGAAGAGATTAAATCCGGTGTATTGCCATTGACTCTTTCAAGACTCGTAGTTTACGAAGAAAATTCTCAAAAGAATTTCAGAATAAAGATTTACAGGAGAAATATACTTCACTTTTCCCAGAACGAAGATGAACTCAGGGAGAATATCAATATATGCCTCTTAAATGAGGTCAATAAAATGCTTACAGCTCTTGAGTCGGAGAAGAAGGATGAAAAGCAAAGATAATATTTCGGCAATAATAAAATTTCTTAAAAAAAGATATCCCGGTTCCACTACTGCACTCAGGTCAGAAAATCCTTTTCAGCTTCTGATTGCTACCATTCTGTCTGCCCAGTGCACCGATGAAAGGGTCAACAAGGTAACTCCGGCTCTGTTTAAAAGATACAAGTCGCCGTCTGATTTTGCAAGAGCAGATATAAAAGAACTGGAAGAGTACATAAAGAGCACGGGATTCTATCACAACAAGGCCAAGAACATTATCGAGTGCTGCAAAATGCTTGTTGAGGAATATAACGGAGAGTTACCTTTGGACATAGAAGAACTTGTAAAATTACCCGGTATAGGAAGAAAGACTGCAAATGTCGTCCTTGGAAACGGTTTTGGAATTATTAGCGGGATTGTGGTAGATACGCACGTTCTGAGGATTTCGAAGAGGCTCGGACTTACGGATAGTGATGACCCAAACAGGGTAGAGGAAGACCTTATGAAGATTGTTCCGAAAGAATTCTGGATAAGTTTTTCAAACGCAATGATTCTCTTTGGCAGGGAAATTTGTAATGCAAGAAAACCTCTTTGTTCAGAATGCGAAATTAAAAATGTGTGCAGATATTTCAAAGAAAATAATTGAGAAATGGAGAGATGAACAGATAAGATTATCTCTAAAGATAAGGCATCTTCCCCTGAAAATAAAAAGCGGCCTGATTGCAGGAATAGATGTATCATACAAAGATACTTATATCTATTGTTCTATAGTGGTTTTATCATTTCCAAAATTAGAGGTAGTTAATATTTACAATAAAAAGGGGGAAGTTGAATATCCGTATATACCGGGATTTCTTTCTTTCAGGGAAATGCCCGTGGTTCTCAGGACATTTAATAGAGTGAAAGAAGACATATTTCTAATATTCTGTGACGGACAGGGTATTGCACATCCGCGTGGTTTCGGACTTGCGTCACATATAGGAACCGTACTCAGGATTCCATCAATAGGTTGTGCAAAGAGCAGACTGGTCGGAGAATACAGGCCTGTTGCCAAAAAGAAGGGAAACTTTTCGGAACTCATTTATAAAAACAAGGTAGTTGGTGCAGTACTTATAACAAAAGATAATACAAATCCTGTATTCGTTTCGGCAGGAAATTACATTGACCTTGAATCTGCAATCAGATACACTCTTGACTGTTCGGTCTACAGGATACCGGAACCAACAAGACTTGCCCATAAATATGTGACATCCTTCAGAGAAAGCAGATAAAAATAAACGATTTTAACCCTAAAATGACAATAGGCTGATTTGATACGAATTTAAAGATATATCTTGACATCCGGTCTGAATAGGTGTATTAGTAAGGAGTCCTTACTAATAAGGTGTACAATGAAGAACCCGGACGGAAACAAATCGAGAAGAGAAATAGAGATATTAAAGCTCTTTTTCAGGGTCTATTGCAGTAATATTCATTCTGACAGAAAAAGGGATAAAGTTACAGGGCTGGGATTACTTAAAGGTTACGATTTAAGCGGCATATTTTTGTGTGCTGAATGTAAAAAAGAGTTTATCTATTCTGTTACCAAACTGGTTTTATGTCCTTATGACCCCAAGCCATCCTGTAAAAAATGCCCTTTAATATGTTATTCGGATGAACATAGAATATTTATGAAAAAAATGATGAGATTTTCCGGTAAACATCTGATAATGCACGGAAGGTTTGACCTATTATTCAGATATTTTTTTTAGGAGGATAAAAATGAAAAGGAAGATCATTCAGATTAATGAAAAACTTTGCAATGGTTGTGGGAACTGTATCCCAAATTGTCCAGAAGGTGCATTACAGATAATTGACGGAAAGGCGCGACTGATTTCAGACCTTTTCTGTGACGGACTCGGAGCCTGTGTCGGTGAGTGTCCTCTCGGCGCTATCGAAGTAATTGAAAGAGAAGCCAGTCCATACGATGAGAAAAAGGTAATGGAGAATATTGTGAAGCAGGGGAAGAATGTAATTATCGCTCATCTGAAACACTTAAAGCAACATGGTGAGATCAAATTATTTAATGAAGCAATTGATTATCTCAGGGAAAAGGGAGTAGAGAATCCGCTGAAAGAAGAACATCCACTGCATCATAGCGGATGTCCTTCTGCAAAGACAGTTTCAATAAAACGGAATGAGATTAGGGATTCGGTAAATAACAGCAGATCTGATTCTTATCTCTCGAACTGGCCTGTCCAGATGAAACTGGTCAGTCCTTATGCACCTTACTTTGAAAATGCGGATATTCTCCTTGCTGCAGATTGTGTGCCGTTTGCCTACGCCAACTTCCATTCTGATTTTTTGAAAGATAAAGTGGTAATTATTCTTTGTCCGAAGCTGGATGATTCTATAGAGGATTATATAGAAAAGTTTTCAGAAGTGATAAAATCCAACAATATAAAATCGATAACGGTGTTACATATGGAAGTCCCCTGTTGCTTCGGAATTGTTCATATTGCAAAAGAGTCTCTTAAGAGGTCAGGTAAAGATATTGAACTTAAAGACATTACTATTTCAATAAACGGCGAGATTAAAAACCATTAATTAAAGGAGGTTTTATGAGTATGTTCTGCAATCAGTGTCAGGAAGCACTTAATAACTATGGCTGTGAAAGGACAGGTGTGTGCGGGAAATCTCCCGGACTTAGCAATCTTATGGATATTCTGATTGACGTATGCAAGGGGATTTCATTTCTGGTAGAAAAGGGGGGTAATGAAAATATAATCAGAAAAGATGCTGATATTTTTCTCATGGAATCTCTCTTTTCTACTATCACAAATGTAAATTTCGACGAAAAACGGATATACGACCTTATAAAAGAAGGTATCGGGATAAGGGATGATATCAAAAAGAGGCTAAATGTGGATACAAATGGGAAACTCCCGTATCAATGCGAAATGACATTTAGTGAAGACAAAGACCTTATGATATCGGAGTACCTGAAAATGAAAAATATACCGGATGATAAGGATGTAAGATCACTGAAAGATATAATACTTTTTGGCTTAAAGGGGATGGCTGCATATGCACATCACGCAATTGTACTTGGCAGATATAATCCCGAAATATCATTTTTTTTGCATAGTGCAATGAGCAATCTTATTACCGAAAAAAATCCGGATAATCTTATTCTTCTCGTTATGAAAACAGGTGAATACGGTGTGAAGGTAATGCAGTTACTGGATGAGGCAAATACTCGGCATTTTGGTCATCCCGTCCCTGTCGATGTATATACAGGCACAAAGCGGGGTCCGGCGATACTCGTAAGCGGCCACGACTTGCTCGATTTGTATGAATTACTGAAACAGACTGATGGAAGGGGAATCAATATTTATACCCACGGCGAGATGCTTCCGGCTCATTCCTATCCGGAGCTGAAGAAATTTGAGCATCTTATCGGAAATTTCGGAACTGCATGGCACAACCAGAGAAGTGAATTTGCTGAATTCAGGGGGGCAATTCTCTTTACAACAAACTGTCTCGTCAAACCTGACGAATCATACAGAGAAAATATGTTTACAACCGGAACGGCTGGATATCCCGGATGTGTTCATATCCCGGATAGAAAGGGTACAAGCCAAAAGGACTTCTCAGTTTTAATCGATAAGGCATTGTCGCTGCCCGGACCAAACGAAAAAGAAGGTAAGTATATAAAGACCGGTTTTGGTCATAATACACTATTTAACCTTGCAGACAAAATACTCTCTTCCGTAAGAAGCGGACAGATTAAGAAGTTTGTAGTTATGGCAGGATGCGATGGCCGGCAGAAGGAAAGAATGTATTATACTGATTTTGCCAAAAAACTGCCTGAAGATACAGTAATTCTGACAGCCGGTTGTGCAAAATATAGATATAATATGCTCGGTATCGGAGATGCAGGCGGAATTCCGAGAGTCATAGATGCGGGGCAGTGCAATGATTCATATTCACTTGCCATAACGGCTATAAAACTGAAAGAGATACTGGGACTTGATGATATCAATAAATTGCCTATCGTCTATAATATTGCCTGGTATGAACAGAAGGCAGTTATTGTATTACTGGCTCTTTTGTATCTTGGTATAAAAAATATCAGACTTGGTCCTTCGTTGCCGGCATTTCTAAGTGAAAATGTACTAAAGATTCTATCAGACAGATTTGGCATCTCGGGTATCAGTAGTGCCGAGAGCGATCTGAAGAGTATTTATTCGCAAGAAAATATCAGAGATGAGGTCCGGCCTCGATTACCTTAGAGTCTGCACCTGATCTGAATTTCTCGAAGTTTTTATTGAACATCGCAATCAGTGACTTCATCTTCTCTTTGTAAAGATTCTTGTCTGACCAAGTGTTTTCAGCGATCAGCAGCCTGCTGTCGATGCCCTCAATCTTTTCAGGTACAAAGAGATTCAGGTTATTAAGGCGGATAAATTTCGAATTCTGCAATTTTCCTCCTAGAGCTGCGCTTATAATAGACCTTGTAAGTTCAATGCTCATTCTTTTGCCTACGCCGTAAGGTCCGCCGCTCCATCCTGTATTTATAAGCCAGCAGCTGGCCTTATGTCTCTTCATCTTTTCGGAGAGCATCTTCGCATATACCCATGGGCTTCTCGGCATAAACGGTGCTCCGAAACAGGTTGAGAATGTCGCCTGAGGTTCTGTTATCCCGGCCTCGGTCCCGGCTACTTTGGCAGTATACCCTGAAAGAAAGTGATACATAGCCATTTCGGGTTCAAGCTTCGATACCGGCGGAAGTATTCCGAAGGCATCGGCCGTCAGGAAGAAGATATTCTCGGGGTGGTCACCTTTACCTTCAAGAACAACTCCCGGGATAAAATCAACAGGATATGTGGCTCTTGTATTTTCGGTTATAGATGCATCATCGTAATTGACAATACGTGTATTCTCATCATATATCACATTTTCTAGAATGGAACCAAATCTGATGGAGTTGTAAATAAGAGGTTCCGAAACCTTGCTGAGTCTTATTACCTTTGCATAGCAGCCGCCTTCAAAATTAAAGACGCCTTTGTCACTCCATCCGTGTTCATCGTCTCCTATAAGTCTCCTTGCAGGGTCTGCCGAAAGGGTAGTCTTACCGGTGCCTGAGAGTCCGAAGAATATTGCCGTATCTCCCCGTTCACCAATATTTGCCGAGCAGTGCATAGGGAATACGTTTTTATCCGGCATAAAGTAGTTCATCACGGTAAATATGCTCTTCTTAATCTCACCGCCGTAATTCGAGCCGCATATAAGTATGGTCCTTTCCTTAAAATTCAGAATAATGGCGGTATTTGATTTTACTTTGTCCTTTTCTGACTCCAGTTTTAGGTTCCCGCAGGCATAAACCGTAAAATCCGGTTCAAAGTCAACAATTTCCTCAGGTTTTGGCCTGATAAACAGTGTTGTGGCAAAGAGGGCATGCCAGGCCTGTTCTGCAACGACTCTTATTTTTAACCTGTATTCCGGATCGGCACCTACATATCCGTCAAAGACGAATATCTCTTTTCCTCTGAGATGATTCCTTATTCGTTTATATACATGCTCATATACATCTATGGTCGTCTCAATATTTATCTTATTCCATTCAATATTTTTTTCGCTGGTCTCTTCCCTGACAATAAATCTGTCATTCGGGGACCTGCCCGTCCTCTCTCCGGTCCTCACAATCAGAGTCCCGTTTGCCCCGAGAATACCTTCACCTTTTTTAATGCTTGCCTCAATGAGATGAGAAACACTGAGATTGTGATAATACCTTTCTGAACCGATTTCCCTTACTCTGAGCCATTCTTTCAGATTCATATAAACTCCTTATTTCCTTAGAAAAGTGTTGTTTGCTATTGCTATCCTGAAAAGTTCTCCGATGCCTGCAAAGATATCATCCAGTGTCTGTCTGTCGTTTTCCGAAAAATCGGTATTTTTGTTTATGAGTTCTAGAATTGCAGAGACCTCCTGATTGTAAATTACGGGATAGGCCAGAATATTTTTCGTCTTGAAACCGGTCTTTCTGTCAAAACCGCGGTTGAATCTTATATCATTTTCGGGATTGTTACTGATTATACAGGTCTTTTCCTTAACCGTATGACCGACAATCCCTATACCGAATTTGATTGTGATTTTATTGAGGTCTTCTGTCCCGGCTCCTGCAGACTTTACGGCATAAATCTCTTCTGTCTTATAATTGACTGCGAAGAGTGAAGCAGCTTCTGTATTGAGAAGAGCCCTCAAAATCTCGATTAAATCCTCAAGAAACATATCTGAAATTCGGCCCGGCTCAGTAGTTTTTCCGTTAAGTTTATCTGAATACTTGTTTTTAAGAAAAAGCTTTGCGATTTCTGAATGATTCATCTTGACCTCCTGAATGAGATTTATTTATTACCATTATGGATTAAAAAATCAAATAAAATGTTGCGAAAAGACATTTTTATGGTAAAATAATTTTACCTTATATTACTCAAGGAGGAGTTATGAAAAAGGTATTGGTATTAGTATTCCTGTCATTTGTCTTTTGTCTTTTTGCCTGCGATGAGCTGGAGGATGCAGTCTTTAAGGATGTAAAAGGGGTATTCAAGGGGACGACCAAGGAATATCTGAATATTACAATAGATATCTCCAAGCAGGACAAGGACAAACTCGAAGGGACAGTCAAGTTTGAGATCAATCAGGCAAAAGTTCCGGAGGGAGATACACTTGCGAAATATATTCCCACCAAAGACAGCAACTTTACCGGTGAAATCGTAATAAGCAAGGTCGTGCTGACCACAAACGAATATACAGTAAAGGTAAATGAGACCGATGTTCCTATAAAGATTGTCTTCAATCTTGACAGGTCTGATGACGGCAAGAAACTTACCGGGAATATGACTTTCTCGGGAGTTGATGAGCTCGGTGAGATTCCTATCGATGTAACAAAACAGTAATTAATTACATATCAGATTTAATTCAGAGGGATAGGATTTTTTGGTCTATCCCTCTTTTTTTATGTAAAGATAGAATTTTTTTATGTGGTTGTATCTGCGCATGTGGTAATCATAATCTTTCAGGTAATTCTCCGGTAATGAATCAATAATACCGATAGTCTTTTCGGCTATATCGTAATTCTTACTGAAAATCGAGGTGATGAGCAGCATATTTGCCGCTTCCATAATCAGACTTCGGGGTATATTATTATCCCTTACAGAATCAATTATAAATTCCATTAAATATTTTGCACAATTTTCATGATCCATTGCATTAAAGAGCAGTCTGCCAAAGAGATATTTTGCTGATGGTTCGCTTAAGGTCAATAAGGATTCTGTAAGAATTCCCGCTTTAGTTGCAGGTACCTTCTCAATTGTAAAGAACTTCTTAATAAAATCTGTCTTATTGTTTTTATGCAGATAATTCTTTATCTCGAAATTTCTCCTGATATCCGAATCAGGTATCATAAGAAGCTGGTCTTCGGTAATTTTTCTGCTCTTTTCAATCTCACTTTTGTATATGTAAATATCCGACAGCATATCATAAAACAGATTCAGGTAATACGAGTTTTCTGCTTTTGATATATTCTCTGACAAAAACCTCTCCGCCTCATCAAATTTTCTGATACCTATGAGGGCCTTTGCAGTTTCGGCAATAATTTCGCTGTCGCTCAGACATAAACCGGATAATATTCTCGTTGTTTCATAGGCAGCTGTTGAATTGGATTTTCTGTTGTGTGAAATTATCCTTTTCTTTATATTTGCAATTTCGTGAGGACACCTTTTTTCAATAAGACCTTTTGCATTGTATAATACAGAAGAATAATATTCCTTCTGAGGTGTAATCTCAATATTCTGAAGAAAATTGCGGTATTCTTTTTCTACTTCGGATATTTTTTTGCCGTAGACATCTGCAAAATCTTCATTTTTAAGAATTCTTTTGAGGTGGTCAATCCCGTATTTCTGTATGAGGTACTTTATAAATGCACCCGACGCCGAATAGGAAACCGAACCGCTTTTGGAATAGAACCTGCCTGCATTGAACAGATTTTCAAAGGATGTAAGTTTATCCTTTTTCAAAAGAACAGCAGCCTTGTCATAAAGAGTCATAATATTGGTTTCGGGTTCAAGGGATACCGAGATTCCTTCCACAACAGCCATATTCGGTATCAGCCCGTTCAATTTGCCGTAAAGACCAAGCGGGGAATCAATCAGACTTCCGATGATAATGTGTGAGATTTCGTGTTTGAGTTTGGAGTCTGTAACTGAAACCGGAGTAAGATATATCTCCCTTAGCCAGGGTTTGGCAATCTGTGTTCGTCCTGCACCTGTAAGTTCTTTCTTTTCATCTTCGTCTCTGAATATATATGAACGTATTCTGATATCTGTCTCAGTCCTGAGTTCTCTCTGCAGTTCTTCATAGTAATATTCGTGAAGTCCGGCAATTATATCTATGTAACCCGACCATTGCTGGTCAGGGGGGTAGAGAATCTCAAAATGTTTCGTATTATAGACGGCACCTAATGAATCAGTGAATCTTTTTTCTGACAGGTAATAAGGACCTAATGAGTTGGCAATAATTATGGAAGGTATTATCAGCAATACTGCGAAAAGGGTTCTGAAAATATTCCTTTTGTACAATAAAAGCCAGATAAAAGATGAAATAATGATGCTTGCCGATTTATGCAAAAAGAGAATTCTGTCAGGCCATACATCTTCATCATAGATTGGTCCCGGGAAGAAGCCGAGTAGGATGCTGTAAAACTTAACTTTAGGGGTAAATATCAGTTCGTAAAAATTTACGCTGAGAGAAAGAAGTATCATCAGGAGAAAGAAAAGGGAAGTCATATAGGGTTTGATTCTGATTTTATAATAAACCAGACCTATAGATGAAAGCAAAAAGAGCAGGGGGGCATTAATTACAAAATAAAAGACGAATCCGTCATGCCCCGGACAGAACCCCTTAAAAAACCCTGAAATAATCAATATTATCAATGGGATAGAAAACAATGTTAAACAAACACCTGAGATTGTTTCTGCATAATCCTCAATGATATGAATTCTTTTGAGCTTCGGGAAAAGGTATATAAAGAAGAGCAGGATAAAGATATTGACTGCCATCGATGATTCATATGACGGAATACCTGTCAGTGGCAGGAATAAAAGTATTATTGTAAAAAATAATGCTCCGAACAGACTTAAGAGGGTCAATTTCATAAAATTATATATGTCATTTCTTTGACAAATAGTCAAAAATGAAATAAATATTTTTCTATGGAAAGGGGACGAATATTAATCGTTGATGAAGACTGGTTTGCAAGGGACCTTTATTCCGAATATCTTCAGATTGACAATAATATTGTAGATACTACGGCTGACCCGATTGAAGCCTTCGAACTTCTGCAGCGGAATGATTACGATATTGTCATTACTGATATGTTTACCAGAAGATTGTCCGGGCTTGATTTTATTGAGGAAATAAGGAAGAATTTTCAGTCTGTATCAATTATAGTCATCAGCGGCGTAAATGCGGTCGAACCGGCTGTAAAGGCATTAAGACTTGGTGCCTTTGATTATCTTTTAAAACCCGTCAACCCCGAAACCCTGAAACTCTCCGTAAAAAAATGCCTTGAGGTGCGTCATCTCCTCAAGGAAAATATCGAACTCAAATCCTACGTTGACCTTTACAGCGCATCTCAGAGAATTGTTTCAACGATCGACCCTGACAAGATATATTCGATATCAGTTGAGACTCTTATGGAAATAATCAAGTCGGATTGCGGGGTCTTTATCCAGAAGAAGGAAGAAGATACAGAGTATATTATCAAGGCGAATAAAAATATCGACACCAATAATCTTCAGAATATCCTGAAATTCATTCAGGATTACCTCAATAAGAACTATGATACTCCCGCAGTGGATAAGATTTCACTTTATAACAGGGAAGAACTTGAGGAGATCTACAGAAAAATCAGTTTTATGATGATCATCCCCCTGAAACATAATGCTAGTAATTTCGGATACATACTGTTGTTCAGATTTTACAACAGAATCTCATTCTCATCACGTGAAATAAAAGATGCGGAATTCCTTATGAAGAATATTGTGTCGTCATTCGTAAATATCCAGCAGTTTTCCGAGATAAAGAGTCTGGCCTATATAGATGAACTGACGGGCCTTTATAATATCCGTTATTTCGAGGAGATTCTCAAGAGAGAAATCAACAAGGGGACATCAAACAATATCTTTTCAATACTCTTTATGGACCTCGACCACTTCAAGGAAGTAAACGATACATACGGGCATCTGGTAGGTTCCAAACTGCTTGTTGAGGTCGGAAGAGTCATCAGAAACTGCGTACGTGAGCACGATTTTACAGTCAGGTATGGAGGGGATGAATTCTGTGTCCTTCTGACCCAGACCGGACTCGAGGAGGCAGTCAGAATTGCCGAGAGAATCAGAAAGACTGTGGAGAATCACAGGTTTATGAGCAGGGAGTCCTATAATATAAGACTGACTGTCTGTATAGGTGTGGCCGTCTATCCCCAGCATTCCACATCGATGCTCGGACTTATCGAAAAGGCGGACAACGCAATGTATGCCGGCAAGAATTCTACCCGAAATGTTGTGAATGTTGCAACCGGTTCAGATGACAAGACAAGTAATCTCAATGACATCGGTCTGAGATTCAGCGAAAAGCAGTAAATTTCTTTTCTGTTCTACAAATCTCCTGATAAAAGATTTTGATTGAAAAGATTTTAAAGTGAATATATTGATTACCGGTTATTTTGCCTTATTAAAGGAGTAATTATGGAACTAAGCATTACAGGTCTTTCGAATTCCGGCAAGACAACTCTTTTTAATGCCTTAACCGGTGCAGGTATAGAGGTTTCGCCGGTTATTACGACAGACACCAGACCTGTCTTTAAGTCTGTAAATGTGCCTGATGACAGAATAGATTATCTCTCAACTCTTTTCAGGCCGCAGAAGACTACATACACCACCATCAAATATATTGATTTTATGGGCTTTGCCAAAGGTGAGACGAAGAGAAACCGGCAGATAGCCGAACTGATTAAGGATTCAGATGCCATTGTCAATGTGGTAAGGGCCTTCGAATCAGGGACCGTTATACACCCTATGGAATCCGTTGATTATATGCGTGATATTATTGTCTTCGAATCCGAACTGATTCTTATGGATATGGAACTCGTCGAAAACCGGCTGACCAGGATAGAGGAGGGTGAGAAAAAGGGGAAAAAGGCAAATCAGAAGGAGAAAGATATTCTTATAAAATGTCAGAAAGCCCTTTCTGAGAACAGGGCACTTCGTGAACTTGATTTTTCTCAGCAGGAACTCCTTGATATGAGACACCTTCAGTTTGTCTCCATCAAACCTCAGCTAATTGTTGTAAATACCGATGAAACAACGGATTCAGCCGGAAACCTTAAAATTTCCGAAAGGGTCAGAAATGAATTTATCAAAGACAGAAAGAACATCGAGGTTATCACCCTGAGTGCCAGAGTCGAAAGTGAGATTTCACAGCTTCCTCCTGATGAGAGGGCTGGTTTTCTGAAGGAGATGAATATTGAAAAACCCGCATTTTACAAGGTAATCGAAAGCTCATACAAACTGCTCGGTGTAATATCCTTTATCACTGTAGGAGAGGATGAGGTAAGGGCCTGGACGGTCAAAAACGGCTCAAACGCACAGCAGGCTGCCGGCAGAATCCATTCGGATATCGAAAAAGGTTTTATCAGGGCCGAGGTAGTATCATACAATGATTTTGTAATGATGGTCGGGGAGTCAGGGGGAAGGCTGCCTTCCGACTATATGTCAGTTCTGAAGTCGAAGAACAGGCTGAGACTCGAAACGAGGGATTATATTGTAAAAGACGGGGATATCATCAATTTCAGACACGCAAAATGACTATTTTACCTGCTGCATTCTCCTGAGGAATTCATCGGCATTTACAAATCCGGTTATTCTGAGTCTTTCAATCTCATTCTGTTCTGAATCAAGAAAAATTATTGCCGGAAGTCCCGAAACCCTGTATTTCTTCTCGATTTCTGCTGTCTTTTCATCAGGATTAGTAGCATCTATGATTATCATAACGAATCTCTCTGACTCTTTCTGTATTCTGTCATCCGGAAATGTCTTCTTCTTTATGTCCTTGCAGGCAGCACACCAGTTTGCATAGAAATCTATAATTACAGGTTTCTTCTCTGTTTTTGCTCTTTCTATTCCTTCTTCATAACTGGCAATCCAGTTTATTCTGTCTTCCTTATCCTGTGAATTTCCGAAAAAGCCAATTATACCGGCCGAAATAAGCAAAACCCCTGCAAGTTTCAATAGTTTTATGCCAAGAGGCATAAAATCTGCCTCTCTGGTCAGACCTCCCGCGAGTATTCCCGCTACAATAAAAAGAAGCGAAATAAGGGTGTTAAGTCGCCCCGAAAACCCATAAACCGAATCAAGGAGATAGAACGAATATGCCATAATTGCTATGGCGAATATTGAACGTATTATTATCATCCACCTCCCTGATCTGGGTAGTTTTTTGAGAAGTCCTGAAAAACTGCCGGCAATAATAAATATTACCGAGAGACCCAGCGCATAAAAGAAGAGATAGACTCCTCCCAGAAAAGGAGAACCTCCGGTACTGATATAAATGAGGGCAGAGGCGAGTATCGGTCCTGTGCAGGGGGCCGCTACAAAACCGGCGACAAGCCCCATTGCAAAGACAGATAAAGTTCCCGAACCACGGATATTAACAATTTTATCCGTTATAAAGCCGGGGAGTCTGATTTCATAAAACCCTGTCATCGATAGTCCGAGTAGAAAGAAAATAGCAGAAAGAATCCAGACAAAGACCTTATTCCCCATATAATTTCCGAAAGTAAATGAACCAAGACCGGCAAGTATCCCAAGCAGTGTATAGGTAATCACAATCCCTGCCGCATATATAACCGACATAAGAAAAGGAGATTTATTCTGTTTTTTGTTGATTTCTGAGATTATCCCTATTGTTACAGGTATGAGCGGATATACACAGGGGGTAAAGGCAGTAAGAAAGCCTCCTGCCAGCATCAGAATAATAATCTGCAAGACCCCTTTGTCTGATATTAGAGAAGTATCCGTAAAGCCTGTTAGCAGTAGCAGAGAAAAAAATACAACAAAATATTTATTTAATTTCATTATTTTATATAAAACTCCCTGAATTTTAATGATGCATCGATATTATGAAAGGATTCAGCATACTTGAAATTCTGATCAATAAGATGTGAATACTGAAGAAAATTCTCTGCAATTTCGTACGCCCCTGAACCAAGAAATTTCTCTTTCGTAAAGATAAAGACTCCTTCCTTTTCGTTGGGATTCAGTCCTTCCGCACCTGTCGGAGTAGTGATAATGAGATTTCCGTTGGCAAATGCCTCTGTGATCTTTACTCTTGCCCCTCCTCCTGTAAAAGCCGGGAAGAGAAGAATCCTTGCTTTCTGTAAAAAATCCTGAGGATTTTCGATATTTTCTTCAAGAACAATATTGTGCGGAAGATTATCTTTGTTTCTGAGAAGGTGAATATTCCTTCCGCCTAAAAGAAGTCTTTTGTCCTTTATGATAGATTTATTGTGTTCAAGAATGAATTCGGCAGAGTCCCTGTTCGGCTTATGCTCGAAGTTACCCAGAAAGACGAAGTCAAATTCCCTTTTCCGGGGAGGTTTAATATATGACGGTATCTCAACTGTGAGAGGAATTTTTATTATATCCTTCTCGGGAATCAGTATTTTTATCAGTTCGGTCTCGATCTCAGAGTAACTGCAGATTACATCTGAATTTTTTAAAAGTTTTATCTCTGCTGAAGCGGATTTGATGGTTTCCAGAAGAAGGTAAATTCTGTCCATAAGAGCATATTTGTTATTATTTTCTCTCATCTGGCGCAGGAAATTCAGCTCGTGAATATTGATTATCTTTGGTATGTTGCTGAATACAGGGAGATAATGACCCATAGATATAAATTCGGCAAATACTGCATTGTAGTCGGAGTCCGAAAGCATTCTGATTAGCCTGTTCATCTTATCGGAGAAATAGTTCAGAATCTGGTCAAATTTATAGAAACGGCTTCTGAAATTACGTCTTACAGGTATAATAAAATATCTTCTCGTATGGTTTTTCAGAAAGGTCTTTACTTCATTATAGGATTTTTCATCTGCCTCGGGAAGATTGAACGAGACAAAATCAGTGATAATATTTCTCCTCTTCAATGCGATAAGGAGATTCCTGATTTGCGTGGAACCCCCGTTGTTAGACTTAAACGGCAGTATCTGTGAGATTACAAGGACTGATTTCATAGACCCCTATTATTGCAAAATTCTGATAAAATGCAATCTTTACATATTGCTTCAGTGTAGATATGTCTGCAGCCGCCTGAGATTCCTGTATGAGCCAGAGCAAAATCATATTTTACCGGGTCTATGGGTTCAATCTCCCTGAGAAAAGCGGTTATTTCCATTGCACATTTAAGGTCGTTGCTCCTTCTTTCAGTCATTTTCAGAAGCCTTCCTATATTTGCAGTATGCGTGTCGAGAGGTATGATGAGTTCCGAGGGGCTTAACTTTCTGATAATCCCGAAATCAATCTCATCCTTTCTGACCATCCACCTGAGAAACATAAATTGTCTTTTGGATGCACTGCCGGAAGTTGGGTCCGGGAACATAAATTTTATGCCTTCCGACAGTTTTGCTTCTTTTGAAATTTTAGATATGAAAGTTTTTCTCATTTCTATCAGAGCCGTGATAATATCTTTGTCTGCAAATATATTTTCAAAAAATTCCTGTAATCTTTTCCTGCGCAATATATCTCTTAAAACTCTTAACAGAACCTCTGTATCACTTTCTTTATAGAATCTGTAATAATTCCCTTTTGAAAACTCCCTGATATCACTGTCAGTTGAATTCCTGAGTACATAGGCCGGTTCACCTTTGAGATTGGCAAATATCCTCTCCAGAACAACCTTGAAAAGATTGACTTTTCCGTAGGAATAGAGTGCCGCGATAAATCCTGTCAGCAGGATATCTTCCGGGTTTTTATATCTGTGCGGAAATTCTACCGGGTCATTTGAAATAAATGTCCTGTTGTTGTATTTTCTATATAAAACTTCGAGTCTGTCTCTCAATCTTCTGATGTTCATAAAGATACTAAAATCTCTTTAACACAAGCCTTATGTTATGTCAAAAACGGTTTCGGCTGATTTATCCCCGTGTTATGCCCTGTGTCTGGCAAAAGAAACTAAATTTCATTTTCTGTCTTTTTTTGCTTGTATATGAATAAAATTTATAATTATTTATTCTGACCTATCAAGGAGGTATGAGAATGTCAGTAGTCATTACAGGAAAAGGTCTCACAATTGAAGATGTTTACAGGGTTGCAGTACTGAACGAGAAAGTCGAGTTGCACCCGGACGCACTTGAAAGGATAAAGAAATGCCGGGCATTCATCGAGAAGAAGATACAGGAAAAGGAGATTATGTACGGTGTCAATACCGGCATCGGAGAGCTGGTCAGTGTTGTGCTGAATGATGAACAGATTCAGCAGTTTCAGAGATATCTGATATATAACCACGCGGCAGGAATAGGAGAACCTGTTCCCATCCCGCATGTAAGGGCTGCAATGCTCAGCCGTATAAATGTGCACGCTCAGGGATATTCGGCCTGCAGACCGGAGATAACACTTACCTATGTCGATATGCTCAATAAAGGAGTTACTCCCGTCGTCTGTACAAAAGGTTCGGTCGGTGCCTGCGGGGACCTCGCACCTATGTCACAGATTGCACTTCTCCTTATGGGAGAGGGAGAGGCATTTTATAACGGGGAGAGATTGCCCGGAAAGGTTGCACTTGACAGGGCCGGAATACCAGTACCGGGTCTTAAGGCAAGAGACGGTCTGGCCGCTATAAACGGTTCAAATCTCATTACAGGTATCTCCTCGCTGATAGTCTATGAGGCAGAGAGATTTCTTAAACAGGCCGAGATAGCCGCTGCTATGACCCTCGAGGCACTGATGGCAAACCTGAAGCCGTATGATGTCAGGCTTCACAGGCTCAGAGGATTCAGGGGTGCCGTAACCTCTGCAGAAAATATTATGAAGGTCATCGAAGGCTCTGACCTGACCGACCCCAAGAAAGTAAAGGTAAAGGTTCAGGATGCATATTCGATGAGGTCGACTCCGCAGGTTATAGGTGCGGCAAGAGACCATCTGAGATGGACAAGAGAGCAGATTGAAACGGAATTGAACGGTGTTGCAGATAACCCGATATTCCTTGCAGATGATTATGTAGTATTGACCGGTGCAAACTTTCAGGGTTCACCTATTTCCGTTCCCGTAGATATGCTCGGTGCGGCTATAACGATGGTATGTGTCCTCTCTGAAAGAAGGCTGAACAGACTGCTTAATCCCGCACTTTCTGTAGGTCTGCCGTCATTTCTGACAAAGGGTGCCGGAATGTTTTCAGGGATGATGCTTTCACAATACACCGCAGATATGATGATTGTGGAGCAGAGAATACTCTCGATGCCGGCATCGATTCAGTCAATCCCCGCGGCAGCAGATCAGGAGGATTTCGTCTCAATGGGAATGAATACCGCCCTTAAGACAAGGCAGATAATGGACAATTCTTACGGTATTCTCGGAATTGAATATATGGCCGCTGCACAGGCGCTCGAGTTCAGGGATTTCAAAAAGGGGAGAGGTTCGGATGCGGCGAGAAGGGCTATAAGGGAAGTAGTCGAGCATCTCGAGGAAGACAGGCCGCTCTATAACGACCATAACAAGATGATGGAGCTTGTCAGAAGCAGGAAGATTCTCGAAGCAGTCGAAAGTGAAATAGGGGAACTTAAGACTTACTAAATCTTCAGTACAGCAGAACCATTAAATCTGCCGTTTCTCAGATCATCAAGAGCCTGATTCAGTTCTTCAGGATTATAGAGGTTTATCTCTGTCTTGATATTTACCTTTGATGCCACTTTGAAAAATTCAACCCCGTCATTCTTCGTAAGATTTGCAACCGATTTTACCATACGTTCTTCCCACAGGATTTTATAGGGGAATGAGGGTATATCTGACATATGAATACCGCCACAGATGACACTGCCGCCTTTGTCAACAGCCTTTAGTGCCGATATCACAAGCTCTCCTGCCGGAGCAAATATAATAGCGGCATCCAGTTTTTCGGGAGGTTTTTCATCTGAATATCCGGCCCAGTAGGCTCCAAGTCTTCTTGCAAATTTTACTGAATCCCTGTCTCCTCTTCTTGAGAATGTAAAAACCCTCTTCTTCTCATAAAGAGCGATCTGAATCAGAATATGTGCTGCCGAACCGAATCCGTATATACCCAGTCTCTCAGCATCTCTTACCATATTGTATGACCTGAATCCGATAAGACCGGCACAGAGCAGGGGAGCAGCAGATACCGAGTCAAACTTATTGGGTATCCTGAAAATAAATCTGTAATCGGCCTTTGTATATTCGGCAAAACCTCCGTCGATATTATAACCGGTATATCCTGCCTCATCGCAGAGGTTCTCTCTTTTGGTTCTGCAGAACCTGCAGCTGCCGCAACTGTACCCGAGCCAGGGTACACCGACTCTCTCTCCTATCCTGAATCCCTCAACATTTTTGCCTTTTCCGGTAATTATACCGACGATCTGATGTCCCATAACCAGAGGAAGTTTCGGCTCATTCAGTTCACCATCAAGTATGTGCAGATCTGTTCTGCATAGACCACAGGCCTCTACTTTTATCAGTACATCATTCGGACCGGTTTTGGGAACCGGTATATCTTTTATTTTCAACCTGCTCTTTTGTCTTTCAAGTAAGGCTGCCAGCATAAATCTTTTCCTCCGTCTGCTCCGTTGCAATATATCATAAATAATACCGGATTTTCATTAAAAAATCAGGTTTATTACGGCAAATTTGATTTGGTTTGCCTTTATAAGGGTTTTGTTATATATATTTTCTTGCCAAAAGGAGTAACTTCTCCTTTTATATAGGAGGTCAGCTTTGAGAAATATCAGTATTTCATTGGTATTTTTTATTTGTTTATTCTTCTCTGTATCGTCCTTTGGAGCCGGAATTGCGGTTGTAAAGTCGGATTCACTGAAGGCATACAATAAGGTTCTGACCGGCATTTCTCTTGAAAGCAGGCTTGCGGTGGAAGAATTCGATATGAAGGGAGATAAGGACAGGGGACAGAAGATCTTTGAAGTCCTGAATTCGAAAAGGCCGTCTGCTATTATTACAATCGGACCTGAGGCCTCCCTGCTTGCAAAAAAGTATGTCAAGGACATCCCCGTTATCTTCTGTATGGTTCCCGACCATCCCAAATACGGTCTCTCAGGGAATAATATCACAGGCGTATCGGTATTGCTCCCTCTGAAGACTCAGCTGACTATCCTTAAATCTGTTACACCCAATGTCAGAAATGTTGGTGTAATATATAATCCCAAAATCAGCAAATCGGTATTTACCGACCTCAACAAGAAGGCAACAGAACTCGGGATGACACTTGTACCCGTCCTTGTAGACGAGACAGAGGAAGTGGTATCAGGTATTCAGACATTGCAGGGGAAGGTCGATGCTATCTTTCTCTTCCCCGACCCGACAGTCGTAAGTTCGGTAGATGTGGTCAAAGATATAATAAAATTTGCATTCGAGAAGAAGATATCCCTGTTCGGGATAGGTGAGGAGATGGTCAAGGAGGGTGCCCTTCTGTCGATAAATCCCGAATATACATCAATAGGACAGCAGACCGCAAGGATAGCTCAGGATATTATCAAACAGAATATCAAACCCGGACTGATTCCCGTTGCTGACCCTGAGAGTGTAAGTATAGCACTCAATATAACAACTGCGAAGCGAATCGGCGTCGAATGCAGTATGGCACTCGAAATTTTCACTTTTTCAGCCTATAACGAGTATCCGATTAAGGTCTTTAAATAGAATTGTATCTGAAAAGAGGTTTTTATGAGTACGGTTGTTAATATAAATGGAAGAATATTTCACAAAAATAATGCTTTTGTCTCTGTCTTTGACAGGGGTTTTCTGTTCGGCGATTCGGTATTCGAAGTGGTAAGGACATACGGCAAGGATAAAATATTTGCATTTGATATGCATCTTGAAAGGCTCTACAAGTCAGCAGCTTTTATCTCACTTAAGCTGGCAGGCCGCAAATATATCGAAAAACTGATCAGAGATACCATCAGAAAAGGAAATAACAGGGAATCCTACGTAAGGCTTGTCATTACAAGGGGTATCGGCAGGGAAATAGGTATGAATCCGGACTATGCCATTAAACCCAATTATTTCGTAATTGTTAAGAACTTCGACCCGCCTCCTGCCGACATAAACAAAAGATGTATAAAGGCGGCCATCGCATCAGTCAGAAGGAATTTTAAGGACTCTCTCAACCCACTTATCAAATCAGGGAATTACCTAAATAACGTCCTTGCACATATCGATGCTATGAAAAAGGGTGGTGTAGAGGCAGTAATGATCAATCCTCAGGGGTATGTGGCAGAGGGGACGACTTTCAATGTCTTTATGGTTAAAAAAGGGGTATATTACACCCCGCCCCTTGAAGCAGGGATTCTCGACGGTATTACAAGAAAGGTTATTCTGAAACTTATGAAGGAAAACGGTATCAGATATGCCGAAAAATCAATTAAACCCGCTGAACTTATGAGCGCAGATGAGGTCTTTTTTACATCAACCCTGAGGGAGATTCAGCCTGTTGTAAGTATAAATAACAGGAAGATAGGTAACGGGAAGGCCGGTCTTTTTACAGCCCGTCTCTATGAGATATTTGCCAGAAATATAAGCCGCTTTCTTTCCTAAAAGACAAATACTACAGAAGTTAAAATATATGGTCCGCTGATGCCTGTTTCACCGAGACTGACATTGTACTGTTTTGCATTGCCGGATTCGTTCTTTGAACTTTTGAGATTATCGTAGGAGAGCGGAGTCATAAGCCTGTATCCTGCCTGTATATCAATCCCGATTGTAACCAGTTCGTGCCAGTGCTGTTTCTCCCATCCTTCGCTTCTGAAGACTGAATTGGGGATATCGAGCCTCAGACCGCCAAAGAATGTACCACCATAAGAATTGGAAGAATCAGTATAGGAATCGATTGCCTCCGTAAATTTGATATCCGAAAGACCGTATATGAAACCGAGACCGCCGTAAAGATAAACGATATCGCTGAACGCATTGTATCTGTAAGAAATGCCGCCAGACAGCAGGAGCAGGGAGAATTCGCTCTTGATTCCGTCAAATATCTTATTTGAGGAGGAACCACCCCTTACTGAAAGATTGAGGTATAGTGGTTTTCCCGAAATGATATTCTGTTCTATTCTTGCAGCAGGTCCAAAGAGCCAGTCGTTATCGGAAAAGATATCAAAGGATTTTGCATTAATTATCTCAGAGCTGAAACCTGCCATAAGTTCCGTTGATGCATACAGATTCTTACCAAGTGCAAATATCAGTAAAAGAAAAACTGTCCTTTTCATATAATCCTCCTTAATTAGAATCCGGCGAGTTCGTTGTATTTCAATCCGGTATATGTAATAACCTTCTCCTCATTACCAAAATTTATGAGCGAAAATGTGTCGTTCTCCGAATTCTGAGTGATAAGAAATGATAATTCTCCCGCATTGAAGATGCCGGCAGGCAGAAAATCAATATCGGTTGAGTCTGCATTCTGATTGTTAAAATTGATATAATTGAACTGATAATTGCTACGACCTGATGAATCAGTGCCAAAAGACGAGATAAAGAAGAAGGTGTTGAATCTTTCCGAGTACTTGAATAATTTGTTATACGGACTAAATGAAAACTCATTGGTTTTTATTTTGATGGATTTATCGGTTATCTGAGGCCGGAGATGCTTGATTGATACCCCGCTTTTTTCATACTGAAGAAGAATAATATCTCTTAGAGATGAATATCCTATGGTAATGAAGTCATCAGCGAAAATCTTTATCTCCTCTTTAAGACTTTCTGCAACCGGATAAACCGAAACGATTTTTATGTATTTGAGCCAGTAATTGGCTACTACTGCAAAGAGTGTTTTACCCTCTTCAAATACATCTATGATGTTTGAACCCGAATCGAGCGGAACCTGATTCTGATATGCTGTGTTTGATTCAGCACTCATAATCGTCAGCCTGTGTGCAGGATATGTATATTGTGCCACGAATGTATCTTCCGCATTGTTCAGAGTAACAGGTCTGATATATACAAGACTCTTATACGGACTCGACGGGACATTGACCTTTATCATAAGGTCTTCGTTTTCATTGCCGATTGAGAGTGAATAAATGTCATCTTTCTCCTTCGCTTTCAGAAAGAGATATTTCCCTGTCCTGCTGAAAAGTGCATAGTCTATTTCAGGTGATTTCTTATTGATGTCCAGATAGACATATTTTGCCTTTTCGGGATATCTGTAATCCATAACAATTACGCCTTCCTGACATAGAATTGCGGCCAGATGTGCAGAGGGGTCGGAAAAGACAAGTTTTCTGTCCATTATCGAGAAGTTCAGAGTAGTCTTTTTTAGAGTATTTGTCCTGAGATCCAGAATCCCTATTTCATTTTTGAAAAAGACTGCGGGTCTTTTGCCGCCGACTTTACCGCTCTCGGCTGTATGTCTCATTATCAGATAATTTTTATCATCGGATAGTTCGAATGAAGTAAACGGCGAACCGAGTTTAACAAAACTCTTTTCCTTTCCGTTTTCATCATACTGAACCAGATTCATCTGACCGTTTTCCTCATCAATTGTAACGACATAAACCGAAGGCAGAAGGGATTCCAGAATTGTATAGATTCTGCCATCAATTGCGAATCTGCTCACCTTCCCGTTTTCAGGGTTTACTCTGAATACCGAATTTGTCGCTGTATTGAAGAAAAATATATTGTTTTCGCTGATATACGGACCTTTTAATGAAAAACCGGTATTCTTAAGGACCGGATCCATTCCTCCGCAGGAAATCAAAAAGGTTGCTGTGAGTAACATTAACGTAAAGATTATTCTTTTCATAAACCCTCCTTTATTCAATCAGACTGTTTAGTTCGAAGCCGGTAATGGTCTTCATTGTCTGGCCCGGCATAAATATAAATGAGATTCTGCCAACAGGGTGTTTTTGCAGTACATAGAAAATATTTTTCCCCGGTATCGAGCCGGCATAGACGATGTCAGAGTAAAACTGAATATTTTCATCATTAATAATCGACTTCGAAAGGTCAATAATATAAGACCTGTATTCACTGATTGAAGGATTGGTTCCGGTTATCATTGCATAACTTGAATCATCAAGAAATGTCACAGTCTTTGGTTGTGAAGTCAGCAATAACTGGGTATTTATCTGCTTCTTGAGCATCCCGAAGACAGAGAAGCCTTCCTGATTATTAATGGCGATTTCCGTAGGGTCGTCTTCGTTCGGGTCTATGCCTTTCTTGTGAATTATTACAGTATTGTAGCCATCAGGAGAGCAGACGATATAATCAATAGCCTTATCAAGTTCGTAACTGTGGTCTATTTTTTCAAAAGAATAATCATTGAGGTCCAGAATCATCATTTCTTCCCTGTAATAGGCATTTGTATATATCAGGGCTTTCTTGTAGGTCTGACTTTCACATATTTCAACCGAGCCCGCAAGAAACTCTCCGAGGTTAATCTCTTTAATCTGAGAATTATCCGAAATCCCGTCAGGAACCGGCACTATCTTGACCTTCCCGGTATCCCTGAATGAGAGAATTATCCTGTCCATATTTTTTGTATATTTCATATCGGTAATTATTTCTTCAAAATCGATTGTGTAGGTTTTCAGGTCACGGGTAGATACAATCAGAAGAGACTTCCCTCCGGTATATCTCAGGACGATATAATCTGAATTCTGTACCGAGTCCGACAGACGGTTTCTGATATTTTCAGTAAAACTGCCGTCTATATTGACGAATTCCTGATTTCCTTTTTCGTTGAACGGGTCATCGAATCTCAACAGATAAATTCTCTCCTTGGAAACAATGTAGGCAGTATTTCTTTCGAGAGAATAAAAAATATTTGTAATTCTTCTCCCTACATCAATCTCCTTGTATATCTTTTCGTTGGGATTGTTTTTCAGTCCTGATATATCCTCCGTCTTAATCAGATTGATTCTGCCTTCACCCGGATAGATTTCGTTGTTCTGTCTCAGAATTTCGTTGTAAAATGCAATAATATATTTGCCGTCAGGTGAAACGGAGATGTCATTGTATTGCTGACCGAGAGGGAAGGAAAGAATCTCCGTGCTCTCCTTGTTAATCGAGAGCATAGCAATCTTTGATGCCTTGTCTGCCAGTACGAGGGCATAGTCAGTACCCGGAATTACAACGAGGTTTTTGGGAGAGAAATCAACTTTGACGGAGAAGACCTTCAATGTCTCAGGTTCAATTACGGCAATCGAATTGTTTGACGGATTCAGAATAAAGAGATATTTCTCTGAGGTGATAGGCGGAACTGCTGCGTAGGGATTAGGCTTTTCCGGTTCGATATATCCCGAATCCTTTATTATATTGCCGGTATCGTAGTAATACCCCGAATCATAATATCCCGAAGAAGAGTCATAATAACTGCTGCCGTAATCCGTAAGAGCTGAATTTTCATATAATGCGCTTTCATCAGCACCACACTTTATCAGGAAAAAGAGCAGAGAGAGCAGAACAGGAATATAAACTACTTTCTTCTGTATTTTCATATCAGCCTCCTTTGCTATACTTTTTAGTATATCAGAAACTTTTTTCAAGAACTATTTGAACCACAACTGTAGATATATTTTAAGAAAATTTTGTCATATTTTGGCGAATTTCTGCCATCATAAGATTTACTGACTAGGACAGGAAAGGCTATTCGACAAGGCTGCAACTGCAACCGTCAGACTCATTGCTTTGTGATTCTGTATCCCTTACGGCTGTATCACTGATTACTCCGGCATCTGCTTCTGTGATTGTATCTGCCCAATTTGTATCGTCTGGCTGCTGTTCATCAGATACATTATTGTCAGTAACCGATGAGTCCTTACCTGTATCCGTTATACCTGTATCTTTCGGAGGAATCTGACCATCGCAATATCCGTTCTTGCAGGATTCCTCGCACTGTTCGAGAAGTACCCAGCCGCCCGTGGCATTGCATACTTCCACAATAATCTTTACGCCGATATCCCTGCATCGTCTCTCTCCCTCCTTACATCCTCCGATACACTGCCCGTCAACACAACCATCTGCGCATTCATTTGTCTTATTCGTCCCGTCACCGAAAGAGTTGCACTTTACTATCCATTTTCCGTCACAGGCAAAACTACCCGGTGTACAGATCTTTTCCGGAGAATATATCTCACAGGTCTTGACTGCTGCGGTGTTTTCTCCAGTATTTCCGCCGCATATCAAAACACCCTCAGGACCGATAAGTTCGGCTGTATGATTTGCCCTTGCAATGTTCAGATTCAGAGTATTACTCCACGACCCGGCAGACGGGTCATATAATTCGAGTTGTGATACAGGTTTACCGTCCTTATCGATACCTCCGGAGGCAAGGACCTTCCCGTTGTGCAGAAGTGTAAGTCTGAAATCTTTACGTGGTGTATTCATTTTTCCCGATACAGAAAGTTCATTTGAAATAGGATTGTATATATATGTCTCGGAGAGAAGATTCCCGTTTTCGTCTTCTCCGCCTGCTATCAGAATATTGCTGCTTGGGAGATTGATAATCTGATGTCCTCTTATATCAGATGGCAGGTCTGCTGATAACGTCACGGTATCATCTTTGTAATTGTAGATTTCAAGTGATTTGCTTCCTCCGCCTACGACCAGTATTCTGTATTCCGGAAGAGAGGTAAATCTGTGTCCGTCTCTTGTAAAACTCAGACTTTTTGCAGACTGAACCCAGTTTACATCCTGATTTGCTATAACGAGTTTTGTTATTGCCGTTCCCGGACCAATCATTACGGCCAGCACAAGCGGCTCTTCAGTTGGATTGAAGAAGACAATACCGCCCGAATGTGCAACCGGAAGAGGTCTGAATTCGTCAACAGACTTGGTCTGAATGTCATAAAAATCGACCTTGACTGATGGATTTGTTGAACTGTCTTCACCGCCGACTATCAGAACCGAGCCCTTTTCGGAGCCCTGTTTCGAGAGACCAAATATATTTGCAAGAGGCGGATTCTTCCTTGCAATCTTCATCTTGGGACCACTCGACCAGGAGAGATTCTGAATTGAAAAGAATTCGCAGGTGTCAAGTGTCGTGTTCCCGTTCTTTCCGCCACAAATAAGATACGCACCTTCAATCGGGATATACAGCCCTTCGTGATGGGAACGGGGAGTATTCATCGACTGTGCAGGTTTGATCTTGGGACTCTCCTGTGAGTACAGTAAAGTACAGGTAAGCATAATAACGGATATATAACATAGTGTTCTTCTCATAGCCTAACCTCCGCTGTCATTATAATATTTGCTTAATCGGATTTTTACAACAAGAAACTGCTTTTTTACCTGATTTTGATATTAAGGCAGAATCCCGGATTCTGAATCAGACGGGAGAAGACTCTATTTCAGATTATTTTCGGAGAATGCTATACCAAAACCGATAAAAACCGCCCTTGCAAGGGTATTCCTTATCAGGTCTCCTGTAGTAAACGTCAGATTCTCGATAGATGGCATCATCTTTCTGAGAATATTGAGTTCGATTCCCGCAACCTTGTCGATAAGCATCTCGGCGGCAGGCTCTTCGTCGAGAAGTCTGTTGAATGCATCGCTCTTGGGATTAGGGGACTGGGGAACTATTGTATCATTGTATTCGTTCATCAGGGTAGGGTTGTATACTATACCGACTTTGGGCTTTCTCTTGATTTTCATAAGGTTCTGGTAGGAGACATATATAAGATAGCCCGAGAAAAGGGCGTTACCGATAGCCTTCGTAATCTTATCGCTATCTTCCTTTGGGAGTTTATTGAGTTCAGGAACTTCCTTAAAGAGTTTCTCTTCCAGCTGATAATTAAACTGGTCTATTGCTGAATTTGCACCGTCTTCTATTGTCGCGTCAAGTGCCCTTGCCTCTTCCTGAGAAAGTGCATTGAGTCTGTCCCACTCACGGGCAATATCCTTATACATAAACATCAGAACACCTCCTTAATTTGTGTCTGTAATAAAGGCTCTTCTCACTTGATTATTGTATTGTCAAGCAAAAATATGGCTTTCTGCTTGACTTAACTGAGTATTAACCATAAAATAACGATTTATAAGAGGAGTTTAAATGAAAATATCCTGTTTTCTCTTCGCCTTTCTTCTTTTTTTCAACATCTCTTCTCTGTATTCTGCACCAAAATATCTGCGTTTATCCTATACAGGGGATACCGCTACATCTGTTGCAATTCTCTGGAATACCGATACTGATACCGGTTCTTTAGTAAAATACGGAAAAAAGAGCGGTAATTATACTATGTCTGCAAACGGGACTTCCTTTAAGGCAAACGGGGCATTAAATTATGTTCACGAGGTAATACTGACAGGACTTGAACCGGATACAACCTACTATTATATTGCGGGCTCGGATTCGGACGGGTTTTCGAAGGAAAATAGTTTTAAGACAGGCCCTGTTGAAAATAATGAGTGCGGTGAATTCAGTTTCGGGTATTTGGGAGACAACCGCCCCGACCCGACTTTCGGCGGAGGAGAGAACTGGCCACAGATACTCGACCAGTGTGCAGCACATAATCCAGATTTTACAATAAACGGCGGAGACCTTATTATAGACGGAGACCAGATCGACCAGTGGGTCAAGTTCCTCGGGTGGACAGAGAAAGTTGCATCAAAAATACCGTTTATGCCTGCTATAGGCAATCACGATGACGGCCCCGGGCAGGGGGATTCGGCGAATTATAATCAGATTTTTGCACTTCCCCGTTCTGCGGGAAATTTCGGAAGTGATACGGAAGATTACTACTATTTTACCTACGGAAACGCCATATTTGTCTCACTCTCCACACAGACATTCAAGGATGGTTCCATACCTTTCGAAAAACAGGCAAAGTGGCTCGATGAAGTACTTACAAACAATCCCAGAAAATGGAAATTTGTATATTATCATCATCCGACATATACGAAAAACGTTGTCTTCGATATCAGTCACGTCCCGAACGAGGTAAAACAGAATGCGGCATTCGTTCCTGTATTTGACAAGCACCACGTTGATATAGTCTTTACAAGCCACAATCACTGGTACGAACGTTTTGAACCTTCTGCCTGCGCAACAAGCGGAAATCCGGGCTCGGACCAGCCCTGTTCGGTCGGTGCAAACAGCTTTGACAAAGGGACGGTTTACGTGGTTTCCGGAGGAGCCGGTGCATTTACAATCCCGGGACTTCTCTGCGGGACAATGAAAGGTAGGGCAAAGTGTTCGGGTGACCATCACTATATAATTGTCAAAATCAGAAATGAAACTCTCACCTATGAGGCATATTCGGCATATCCCCAGCAGAACAAGATTATGGATTCATTTACTATTACCAAAACGAAGGGGAACTGTATTCTGTCACCTGATGCCGGATACGAGGATATTACAGCTGATATCCCGGCAGATATTATATCCCGGGATACAGACGAAAAAGATGCCTCTGCGGATGTTTTTTTAATGGATATACAGGATACCTCTGTGCAGACTGATACCGGATTCTATGAGGATATACCTGACATAACGGAAGAAGACAGCTCAGCCGACGACAGAATATCCGACGATATTATAAACAATGATATCCTTATAGCAGACGAAGAAAGCGGCAGGGATATTATCAACGGGACAGATATTACAAACGGATATGACATAAACATTAGCAAGGATAGCTCTGCCTCAATTCAGGATGATTCAGCGGGCTGCGGCTGCAGTTTACTGAAATGAAAATCTTTGTAATTAATACAACTATTCTGTTATTGCTTTTTCATATCTTTTTTAACGGATGCTTCAAAAAAGACGAAAATGATTCTGCTGTCTGCGAAAGACTGCAGATGATGTCCGAGAAGTGTGAGAACGACATACTTGAAATATTCAGGAAATTTGTAAGCGAGAATGAAAAGAACGGCCAGTCTGACTTTGATTATATCCTTATTGAGAGCAGAATAAAGAAGAAGATTTCCCAGAAAGAGGGCATGAAGCAGTGTGAAAGATACAGGGGTTCACTTAAGGCGGAAGATAAACTGAGGTTCGACAATATCAAATCGTGCTCAAAGAAGAATTCCTGCAGTGAATTTGCACGTTGTATTATCACCTTATAGCAATTTGCCGTAATTTTGCCTAAAAATAAATTTATGTTATATTGGGTTAGTTGTTATGAGGGCGTTATGAGCAACGAACAGCATACGATCAGAAATAATATAGATAAAATAAATGAAAATATCATCAAAGCGTGCAAGAG